>SDBT01002172.1_pt1 | contig 34952 bp, 72 predicted proteins | sample 2277101 | NCBI WGS metagenome assembly SDBT01 (sample SAMN10404973, study PRJNA504765) | marine sediment metagenome | isolation source: marine sediment core GS10_PC15, 103 cmbsf | place: Arctic Ocean: Southern Knipovich Ridge | collected 2010
GAAAAATACAAAGGGGTCGTTATCGAGAATTATTTAATGAAGGGATTTGTCGGTGCGCTTGTTCTGGCAGGATTGGTAGCGGGAGTAAAGGCGCTGGTCAAATAGCACACTTCACGACACCGGACGCGGCACTGGCGAACGCGAGGCTCCTCCCGGTAATTCGATGGAAGACAAAAGGAAAGAAAAAAAAGCCCTACCCGAGCCAGTTATTGAACCCGGACTGGCGGGAGGCGAAGGAAAAACTAAATAAAAGATTGAAATTCTGGTATTCGCCCCAGGACGGGAGACGGATCGTGTTCATCGAGCCGAAGAAGGGAAGCCGGGCGGACGCGGATTCTTCTATCAAGTTTTTTCTGGATGCCATGGAGGAGGCGGTCTATCACAAGGATTCCCAGGTAGATGCCATTGTTGTGTTTCGGGCAAGCATGGGGAGACCGGACGAGTGGGAGATATCAGAGGGAGAGATGGACGCATTCCTTGAGCGAGATCTGAGGGCGATAAAAAAGCGGATAATGAAGGGGCCCCGGAAGAAGGCCTGACCTCCCCAGTGGGCTCCTGAATAGTTCTTGACATTTCCGGCAATATGACAATATAATAGAAGCAAGAGGAAGGAAACTTCCTCGAAACCAAACTTCGGAGGACAACATGGAACTCAACACAATCGCAAACGGACTTAAAGAGGCAGGGAAGATCACGGAAGACGACACGAGCCGGATCGAGAACGAGCTCACCGATTCCATGAGAGAATTGCAGGTTCATTTTCAGAGCGGAAATCTCAGGAGCATGGCTGCGGCAGCCAATCAGGTTCTCGTGGAACTTAAGGCCCTTGGAACCTATGTAAACAGAGATGGGTTTGCCTTCACGGAAGAAGGAAGTGCATCCGACGAACTGGAAAAAGCAATCTCCTAGAGATGAGAACTGGGGAGCAACCCCCGTTCACCGGGACGCCCGCGAGGACTTCCCGGCGAACCAAACTTACGGAGGACGACCATGGACACTATTACAGAACGCCGGTCGAGGGAGAACGACCGGGCCGTTGAGGAAGAGATTGGGAAAACCGTGACATGCGAAGGATGCGAAACTCCAGAGGCACAGAAGATTCCCCACCACGCGGAGACATTCGAGGGATGCCCAGGGAAACCGTCGAAGGGCTGCCACGGATTTTACAACGGATGCGACTGTGAAGATTGCGGAGACAGAGCTCGCCGGAGGAGAAAAGCATCGTGAAGGAGATAGTAGTAAACGACAGGGTCGGAGGATTCTCACTTTCGAGAGCAGCACTTCTCAGGCTCAGAGAAATGGGAAACAAAAAAGCTATTGAAGAGAGGGAGAGTGACGTCCCATCAGAGCGAGATCACAACCTCTGGGATATCCCGAGAGACGACAAGAATTTGGTCGCCGTTGTAAAAGAACTGGGCAAGAAGGCGAATGGGAGATCAACCGAATTGAAAATCGTCGAGATTCCAGACGATGTCGATTGGGAGATAGAAGATTACGCCCACGGACACGAGCGCGTGGCTGAGAAACACAGAACCTGGGCACCGAAAGAATTATGAAGGATATAATTACGGAAGCGAAAGTCAGGGTTCGGGCGACGGCGAAAGGATTCAAGATCACGAGCATATCCGTGAGCGATCTGGTCAAGGGAGTTATCGAGGGGCAAGACAGATTCGAGACGGGGGAATGGTTGAAGACCGTGGAGGAGGACAGATTTACCGACATATTGAAAACGGCGGAGGACATGGACGCCCGGGGAATCAAACTGGACGACGAAAGTCATGCGGCGATGTTGGGAATGACGAGTGCCATACTCTGCCTCGAATACAAAAAAACAGAGGTCGAGATAGATTTCCCAGACCTTGAAATTATGGCAAAAAGACTCGTTGCGATGATCCTGTATGAGAATCTCAGAAGAGTTGGGATGGTGACGGTAGATGGGGGAGGAAAGATCACGGACGACGTATTCATGGCCGAAATGACGAATTTCGGGAAGTCAGTGAGACGACACCGCCAATCCGCAAAGAGGGAGGATTTTCGGTGGAATTAAATGTTCTTTTAGAGAGGCGTATACCGCCCCTCCGAAGGTTTGGGCCTCGCCCCGAGAGGGGCGGGGTATTTGAACCACATAAAACAAGGCGGGGGCGATCCCGCCAAAAAATGGATCTCGACCTTAGAGTTATGGGTGACGGCCAGGAGAGACTGGCTCGGAATTATATGCGCGGTGGCAGAGAGGCTATAACGCGGGCGTGGTCTAAGCCAACACGGACGGGTCCGGAAATAACAAATACCGGATTCCCTTTGCTCATGGCGAAAACCGCCGGGACATTAGTAGCAGGACGTTATTGTCCCCGTGGGTTCAAATCCCACCCGCGCATTTTGGAATTATATATAGACGCGAGGCGATCACGTCCCAGCATCCGAGGCAAGCAACGGAGGCCAACGAATCGAAAGATTCTCTTAGTTGCACCCGTCAACCGGAACAGCGCCGGGTGTGTGGTTCCAGGCATGGGGCCGGGGCGTGTTCGGCTCGCGTTATGGAATCACAGGGAGGCACAATGGACCTAGACGAACTAAAGGAACTTGATAAGAAAGCAGCGCCGGGGAAATTACTGGGAATAAGGCCAGATTGCTCACATATTGAACAGGATGCGTCGGGCGAGGATGTTCTTGATGATGGGGACTGGGTAGTAACTCGTTTTATCATAGAGGGGGAAAAAGAAAATCCCGACATGGAAGATGCCGATGCCGATCTATTGATTGCCCTCTGGAACAGCCGCAAAGAAATGATATCCACCATAGAGCGATACAAGGCAGCGCTTGAGGCTGTCGATAAGGAAAGCAGGAATGGTAATCAGCTGAGTTTGAATAAAAGACTGATAGCCATTGACGAAATTACCGAAGAAGCCCTCAAAGACCCAAAGAAAACCCCCTACGCATTGGAATCACAGGAGGAACATATGACAGAATTCGAAGAGTTTGAAACACCCGCGATATTAAAGGCGATGCAGGTCATCAATCTGCGAGTCACCGGAGACATGAAGGAAGGGAAAGCGGACGCGGACACAATAGCAGCCTCCCAGAAAATGGGACGAATGTTAGAAGAAGTAGTTTCCAGGCCGGAGAGATAGCATGGGCTGGGGATTTGGATTTAGCATAGACACGGGGAACGGGAACAAGGCATCCGTGGGCCCGGACATTGGAGAGACTTACAACTTATCCAAAGTGTATGGCCATGCGTTTAAGGGGACGGCGACAGGATGGGAGAATCTCAGCGGGATGAGGGGCCAGGAGTTGGTGAATCACCTGAACCACCTTATTAAGAAATTCCGCGAAAACGAGGAGTTATACAGGAAATGGAGTTATCAGCCGAAATTCGACAACTACAAGGCATCGTTGGAAATGCTCCTAGAGTTCAGGGATTATGCGTATGACAACCCGTTACCAAGATTTCAGGTAGGATAGGAGGGAAAATGAAATACCGAATGAAACCAGTGATAGTTGATGCGTTCAAGTGGACGGGGGACCAAAACCAGACCGAAGAACCAGAATGGATTCTCGAGGCAATCAAGAAAAAAGAAGTGCATTTCAGAACGCAGGGAACTTTGAGGCAAATGCTTTTAGATCAAGGCTCCCAGATTGCACAGGCAGGGGATTATGTGGTTATGGACGAGCACGGCGATATGTCCGCCTATAGCCCAGAGGGATTCGAAGCAACTTATGAGGAAGTAGAAGAATCGCCGGAAGCCGACAGGGATAAATGAGCCTCAAATTTGACCACAGGGAAGATTTCAAAGACCACAAGGTAACTGTTCTCGTCAACACGCCGGAGATACAGGCGTTTAACTGCTCGAAACCGGAAAGCAATATCTTCGCTTTCAGGATAGTGATAACGGACAACTGCATCGCCATGAACGGCGACATCGGGGAGATAATGATCTGCCCGGGATACAACAGGGGTATTCGATGGTTGAGAGGGGCCATAGATTCTGTGCATTATGTGCTCGAAAAGGTTCCATATAATTTCAGGACGAAGGAATGGAACGAGAAGGAAGCCGCCAAATCCATGCAGAGCATGATCGACGAGGAGGAGAGCGAGAAACACAAGGCAGCATATCAGGAGATTAAGGAAGGCATCGAAAACGAGACGATATACAGTTCGGAGTCGTTTTATTCGGAATGGAATGAAACAGAATTGGGTGAAGCACCGGATGAGATGGAGACCCTGACGCGCCGAACATGGATTCAGTTATCCGCGATCACATGGCTGACGGAATGGATGGACGCGACGGGTTTCAAGGTCGCGAGAAGGAGATGGAAAATAACATGGTGGAATTTTTAATGAGAATGACATTCGACAACGGGCTCTTCGTGGTGAAATGCCGGAAGGAGGAGAAGTTTCGGGCACGGAGCGCCGGATTCACCTACGACAAAAGGGGGGACGTGTTTCTTACCAAGGACTCGTTTATTGCTGGGAAGTTGATAGACGCAGCGAACCCGAGAGCGAGGAAGGAGTTGGAGACCAGGAAGAAAGAACTGGCGGCATCATCAGCGACGGACTCGAAGATGAAATTCCCGAAACCGAAAGGGCTGGAATACATGCCATTCCAGAAGGCCGGAATCGCCTATGCGGCCAGGAGGAAGTCGTGCCTGATTGCAGACGAAATGGGATGTATTGATGGTGAGGCGATACTGAGACTCAACAGGGCAAGAAAGGGATTCAGAGTCAAGATGGCCGAGGCATATAGAAGATTTCACTGCATTTCAAGGGAAAATTGGAATTGGGACAAGGGGACTAAAACGAGATCCCGTTCACTTTGTGGAGATGAGATCAGGCTGAACCAGATCAAGACCATATTATATAAGGGAAAAAAGGAAGTTGTCGAAATAAGATTGAAGAGTGGGAAGAAGCTCAGATTGACACCTGATCACGAAGTTGCCGTTCCTGGGAATGAATTCAGAATGGCATCGAAATTAAAAATTGGCGACACGGTAATGACCAACGGGAAACTGGTTCGACGGAGACGCTGTCTCACGAAGAAATGCAACAGGGAAAAAGTCATTACATACAAATATGCCAAATTCATAGGATATTGCCACAGGTGCATGTATGAGAAATTAAGACGAAACGCAAAACTAAAAACCGGGAAATTCATAGACGGGGACGGATACGTGAGAGTAAGTGGAATATTTGACCACCCCAGAACGAAAAAGAAGAAAAATACAGATTTCTACGAACATATAATCGTTATGGAAAGGCACCTTGGGAGAAGGATAGATTACCCGAGAGAGGTTGTTCATCACAAGAATGGGAACAAATCCGACAACAGAATATCTAACTTGGAAGTGATGAGCGTTTCCGAACATCACAAAGAGCATCGGCGACATCTGAATATCAAAACGAGATTCGAACCAGTAGAGGACACGGTTGTTGGAATAGCCGAGGTCAAAGGGAAGATAGATGTCTACGATATTGTGATGGAAGGGGAATACAGGAATTTCGTGGCCAACGGAATTATCGTGCATAATTGCGGAAAGACCATCCAGGCGATAGGACTTATCAATTTGAAGAACCTCATAAGCATCCTCATCGTTTGCCCGAAATCAGTGAAAATAAACTGGCAGAGGGAATTGGAGAAATGGCTGGTAACGAAGCGGAAGATAGTAATAATCGACTACGGAAAGCCGGACCTGTTTTTTTACGATATTGTCATCATCAACTACGACCAGCTTGTAAAATGGCAGCATAGATTACAGGAGAAGAAATGGGATCTTATTATCGCGGACGAAAGCGCGAAGCTGAAAAACTCGCGGGCCAAGTGGTCGAAGGCTATGGCGAAAATAATCAACAGGGGGGAGCGAAAACTGTTCCTCACGGGAACGCCGATCCTCAACAGGCCGATCGAACTGTTGAACCAGCTGGTGTTGTTGGGAAGTGAGATCGGGGGCAACTGGTTCAAATTCGTTACGAGATATTGCCGGGCCTATAAAGATAGATTCGGGTGGCAGGTGAAAGGAGCATCGAATCTCGAGGAACTACAGACCAGGTTGAGAACGGAGGTCATGATACGACGGTTAAAAGTGGACGTCCTACCCGATCTACCCCCGAAGGTCAGGCAGATTATCGAACTGACGGGACAGTATGACGTGCAGGTGAACAACGAGCAGGAGGCCAGAAAATCCTACCTCACGAACAAGCGCGAAGTTAAAAAGGATATGAGGAGATGGAAGGGCGCCAACGAAGTGAAATATAAGGACGCCGTGAAGCGGTTACAGGGAATCGAACAGGTGGCAATCACCGAAATGTCCACACTGAGACACGAGACGGCGAAGGCCAAACTGCCGGAAGCGCTGATCCATATTGCGGAAGCGATGGAGAACGAGGACAAGATATTAGTATTCGCCCACCACAGGGACATCATAGAGGCCATCAACAAGAAATATAAAAAGGAAAGTGTGGTGATTTACGGCGGAACCTCACAGAACAACAGGCAGAAGGCAATCGACGCATTCCAGACGGATGAGAAGACCAGGCTGTTCATAGGCAGCATTACAGCCGCGGGAATGGGCATAACACTGACGAAGGCGAACACCGTGATATTTGCAGAACTAGACTGGACGCCGGCAAACATCACCCAGGCAGAGGACAGATCGCATCGGATAGGCCAGAAGAAAATGGTGCTCGTCCAACACATAGTCGTGCCCGGGAGCATCGACGCGAAGATGGCGAAAATGCTGATTCGAAAACAGGAAGTCATAGACCGGGCGACGAACAAGGATAGGTTAGAAACCCCGGATTATGGGGCACAGATGGAGGAGGCGATGTGGGAAGGAAGGTGAACATAGTCAGGATCGAATCCAAGGGCGGGGAAGTGAAGATAGTGACAGTTCCGAAGGGAACGGAAGTGCATGTATTCGACCACGACGCGAAAGCTCAGGACCCGAACTACGAAGGAACGATCTACGAACACGAGAGCGAGCCGGAATTCGAATACACGTGGAACATCGGGGCGGCGAATAAGAAACAAGTGGACGAGAAGGGCGACGAGGCGTTAGCGGAACTCGACAAAACGAAGATCGACATGGCCAAACTGGAGGGGTTTATTATCCAGGTATCGAAGGTGGAGAAGAAATGAGGGAGGAGAAAATCAGAGACGCGGTTGACGGTGCATTCAAAGACGAATGGGCAAACCCATCAAGCAAGAACCCGGATTATCGCGACGCCATATTCTACAGAGAGGCAATGGTGAGAGCCTTATTCAAACTGATGAAGCATCTTCCGGAATGAGGCCGGAGGGAGCATGCCCAGCGCATTGTTGCGAAATGTTTTGGATCAACTCGTCGAAGAAAAAACGAGGATATACGCCGGACGACATGCGGCAGGCTTTGAGGAATAACCACAGGAGCAGGGCCCAGGCAGAGACGGAGAAAATAGCGAGGATGGTTCTGGCCCTCGGATACAGAAGAAAACCGCACGACGGGAAACTCACATTCATGTGGACATGCAATCATTTCGACACGGAAACGAGGTTATGCAAAATATACGAAGACCGACCGAAGATGTGCCGGGACCACCCAGGGAAGAGCGAATGCAAATACGGGGAATGCACGATGGGTCATAATAAATGAGCCAGTCACAAAGAATTCTCGAACATTTACAGGAGGGAAATTCTATCACCCCCTTGGAGGCCCTGGATCTATTTGGATGTTTCCGGCTCGGAGCGAGAATTTACGACCTTTCAAGGAAAGGTTATCCAATCGAGAGCGAAATGATAACGACGAGGACGGAGAAGAAAGTAAAAAAATATTGGATCGAGAAAACAAAGCATGTCGCCACAGAGGAAAGACAGTTACCGGAACCGGAGGAGAAACCATCCCCAGGAGATTTGTTTCCAAAAAAAGAAAGAGATCCGTATGTGGACTGGGATTAAATTGACATTTAAGGCAATCAAGGCATATAATAGACAAGCAAAATATTAGGGAGAAGAAAATATGAAAAACTCTAAGAAGCCCCGACGGAAACCGAAGGAGCAATACGGATTCGGCACTGACCATTTCAAGAGCATCGAAGACGCGACCAGGAGGAAGGACCCGGACATCACAGACGTAGAACTGGACGGGTTCATTGAGAGGGCGGGGAGGATGGAACTCGACCCTATGTTGGGGCAGATCCACTGGTGCGTGAAGCACTACAGAGACAAGAAAACCAAAGAAAAGAGAATCTTCAAATACATCAAGGTTGGAATCAACGGGTATCGGCTGTCGGGACAGAGGGAAAAAGACTGCATGGGAATTTCCGCAGCGACATTTGAGGAAGAAGAGGGAACCGATTTCCCGGTATCATGCACGGTCATCGGGAAAAAGCTCGTGGAAGGAAAGCACGGGGACCACGTCGCAGAATACCCCGTTACGCTGTATTGGGCAGAGGTTTACCCGGAGGACGACGAGGAGCTGTCAGCACAGTGGCGCCGGAGCCCGAAGATGCGATTCGCCGTGGCCACGGAATCCGGGGTGTGGAGGCGAATGTATACGGAGAAAATGGGAAACACCTTCGCGAGGGAAGAAATGGACAGAGTGTTCGAGAACTCCAACGGGGCAAGCAAGGCGAACGCAGACCTGAAATTCCTGTTCCGAAAGTTCAAGGTCGGGATTCCGGACCAGAGGAAATTGATGGAGGCGATTCCCAGCGACACGGAACGATGCCGGAAATTGAGCAAGGCCAAGGGGCGAGTGGGCGTAGCCATCAAACTCCACAAGAAGGCGAACGCATGAAATATCGAGAAAAATCCAAGATATCCGTAACGGTTGATGCGTTTTTGTGGAAAGGCGAAGCCGCCGAAGAAATAAAAGGACCCGATTGGATGATTGAGGCGATGAAAAAAACCACCATATCAATTGGGGCGATTTGGATATCGGCGGAGTTTGGGACACATCAGATACAGATTCGGAATTTGAATGGAGGCGTTAGTGTTGCATTGCCGGGGAGTTATATTGTTCGTCGAATGGGTGGCGAAATTTATCCTATGGATTCTGGGACATTTGAATTCACTTACGAGAAGGAGGAAGCATGAAGAAGAAAGGCGAGTTCAAAAAGGAAGATTTTTCTGTAGGCAGGGCCATACGGGCCGACAAGAAAGAAGGCTGCGGAATGCTGGCGTATACGCTTCAGGACGACGCCGTGAAGACTTTCATGAACCCGGGAATGACCCGGGGGAACCTGTTCGAGCACAAGGTCAGAAAGTGGATTCACGACGAAGGCGATATTCCCGAGGAGTGGAAGAGTGGACTACCTGACCCGAAGAACATCATCGACGAACAGCTTGAAGTCAGCATAACTGTGGACGGCATAAAGACGAGGGGTTTCCTCGATCTGCTGGCGAAGAAGGCCGGCAAGGGATGGGTCATTGACCTGAAAACTGCGATGGACAAAAAGCACGTGCCGTATTACGAGGACCAGGTGGCCTATTACAATTTAGCCCTCAAGTTATCCGGAGGGGAACTACTTTACCTTCATGAGGACGAGATTGAAATCGTGCCAAGTTGGAAGGAGGCGAAGGTCGGGCAGTATATTCGAACGCGGACGAAGGACCCGACTACGGACGACAGATTCTACATCAGGAAGAAGACCGGACTTTACTGTCTCGACACGAGGGAACTGGCAGACAACGTGGAGAGCATGGACATCAGAGGCCCGGTCCACATTGTCCAGTATTCCACAACGCGAGTTATAGTCAGAAAGGTTAAGACGAAGACTGACCTAAAAAACGCATGGGAGAACATGCTCGGAGGGGAGCCTACCAGGTGTCAGTTCTGTAAACTATGTCCCATACGAGGCCAGTGTGAGCTATGGGTGGGGTCTGACGACACCATCGAGGAGATCGTAAGTTTACAAGTTGAGATGAAGAGGCTGGAACTGGAACAGGAGGGACTGAAGGAGGCGTTAAAGCAGCACATGAGAGACGAGGGCGAGACGAAAAAGTCGTTTCCCTTACTGGACGGATCGCTAGTGTCAGTATTCCCCCAGACGGAAATGATCACGCCCGAAACGCCGACATTCAAGGCCCTGAAAAAGGTTTTCACAAAGGCGAAGGAGGCCGTGAAGGCGTTCATCGACAAATACGGGAAGAAGGGAGAGACCGGAGAATTAACGGTGGCCGTCAGACTACCGAAAGAAAAAAAGGAGAAGAAAAAAATATGAGCGAGAATATTAACAAGTTCGAATTGCAGGGGATATTAGACAAAGACCCGAAGCGATACGAATTCAAGAACGGGCCGGGATTCGGATACAACGTCGTGATATCGTTCCCGAACGTGAAGAAGGACAAGAAAAACGGCACGATTTACGGGGAGACGGGGAACCAGGAGGTCGCGAACAAGCTGGAAGGCACGAAGGCCGGGGACGGGATCATCATCAGAGACGGGAAACTGAACGTCGATTATTGGACACCGGAAGGCGGAGGAGACGAACGCTCCACGAAGAAGCTGGTCATGTATGAAATCGCCATCAAGAAGGGCGAGAGAAAACCGGAACCGGAATCTTCGGGAACGAGTAGCGAAAACCTGCCGGACGGATACGCATAAAGGATCACCCCCGGGGGGAAACCCCTGGGGAGTTATGAACTGGAAAAAGAAAGACGGGAGGGCGCAGGACCATGAGTGCATTTTCTGCCCCAGGCAGGCGGAGTCATGGCACCATGTCCGAATATCGGCCATAAATTGCGGGATGGGCACGAAACCACACGACTGGTTCAGAATACCCGTGTGCGGGGCTCTGGGGACGCTGGGGTGCCATCGGGAGTGCCAGGAATACCTGATACCGATGCACGAACAGTGTCTCAAGGTTCTGGAATTTCGAGTTAGCGCGGAAGTGGCGAAGAGCATGAAAAGAACGGGAACACTTTACAGGAGCGATATTATCAAATTCACGATGGAAACATTCCGGGAGGAGACGGCGGCATGACAAAGTGGTGACAGAACACGAAAAAGGTATTTTTCTTGGCCTATATCACGAAGTAAAGACCAAGGGTTATGAACTAACAAAGGGCGAGCAATTATGGGTTCTTGAAAAGTTACGCGAGGAAATTGGAGCGGGGAAGACACTTAATGACTAAGAAACCCAGCGGAACCCCGCTAATCCCGAGGAGGTAGAGAATGACAAATCAAACATGGGGAGAGGTTCTTTCTCCGCAAAACGTAAGTGACTTTCTAAGAGATTTTATTCAATTTATGGGAATCGTGGGCATGGTATTTGTGGGTATTGTTGTTACGATACTTATGTTTGCGTGGTTTATGAGTGATCGGGGGAACCGTAAGTGACTCCACCCCAAACACCGAAGCCCCTTACTGAGAAGGAAATAGAGGAGACAAGGACGGGGGGCACTTATCAGTCCATGGTCGTATATTACGGAGCAAGGGATACGACAGGAAAGTTTAAGGTGATTAAGCGCCTAGAATCCGGCGCCGGGGAAACCAGTTGCATCGAGTGCGACGGGAGCGGGAAGTGGCCGTATGCCCCATACGCAGTCCCCCCCGACAGTGATTGCATTGATTGCAAGGGAACCGGGAAGGTTCTGGTATCTATATGAAATCAAAACAGCATACGAGGAGGGGAGAATGAACGAGTTGGAGACACTCAGGAACGGACTTAAGAACATATCAGTCTCATCTGGCGGAAAACCGATAGATGACTATACGAAGGGATGGAGCCAGGGAATTGCCCACATGGCCAAGGATGCTTTAGAGACCCTCGAAGCCGCCGACGCAGTAAAGGGAGAGAAAAAATACAAATGTGACAACTGTGACACCCCCAATGACGGGAAGTTCATTGACGGATTGTGGACTTGCCCTAGTTGCGGGTTACAGCTTCCAGATTTAGAGGCGGCATATAATGAAATGAAGTCTATGAAGGACGGGTTGAGTCAAGAAGATTTGGACAAGATTAAGCCGGCGAGAACAGAAAGGCTGTCAAAGACTTTCGGCACCGGAGACCCGAAAAAGGACGGGCCGGGAGAGAGCAAGAAAGCCGAACTTCTAGCCAGATTGAAATTACACAGAACTACCCAGCACCCGAACATGGATCACGTGCCAGGATGTATAACCTGCGAGATCGGTTCACAGCTAAAAAAAAAATGGGGGATGGAATGAACGAAGAAACGGGAGAAATATCACTAGCGGAACAGTTGACTGAGAAAACTCTGGAACTCGTTACGGTAGCGGACCCGACTACCATAGCTTCGGGCGACAGGGACATCGACACCCAGCTTAAAAACCTGATGAAAAACCTCGTCACGATCTCGGACATCAAGCTGATTATCGCGAAGATGGGCCGGAACAAAAAATTCCTGTGGCGGACGAAGACCATGGAGATGACGAAAGAGTTGAACGCGAAGGAGCTGGAAGAGCTCGCGATTACCAAGAACTCGAAGATGAAATACATCGAGGCGGCGACGGGCGCGGAAAAACAGGCCTACGACGAACTCAAGGCCGACTACGAATTCTACAAGGGGTTGCGGGAGGATTACCAGGAGTGGATCAACACCTACAAACACCTACGAAGGGATCAATACAGATAGGGGATTTTCAAACGGACAAAAAAGGGGCATGATTGAGCATTGACGGGAGAAGAGAAAACAGAGAGCGAAAATCCATGGGCTACACCAATAGGCTATATTCCAAGATGGTATACAGATAAAAAGTCTATGAAGAGACGAGCGTGGGACAAGACCGGGGGCCGATGCATTTATTGCGGAGTCCAGGCTATTCCATCATTCAGTTTCCATGTTGACCATTATTTCCCAGAATCGAAAGGCGGAACGACGACGATCAATAACCTGGTTCCGTCTTGTGATAATTGCAACATGCAAAAACACGACAAAACCCTCGAGCAGTTCAGGGGGCACCTCATGGCAAAATCGCAGCCGGAGTTCACCCCAGAACAAATTGAATTTCTAGAAAAACACAATGACAACTTGGTGATTCCTGAGCCCAGATACGTAACATTTTGGTTCGAGAAGGCCGGAATAGACATAGGAGTGAAAACAGTTGCCTGACAAAAAACAAACGGATATCGAGCATATCGACGAGAGAAACCACAACTTTTTCATGGTCGATAATGAGATTATAGATGACTACATGCTGTCAAGTGAAGCCGACAGCTTGTATATGCTGATAGTTAGAAGGGCCCAGCATAAGAAAACTTGTTTTCCGTCGATCAGAAGATGGATGAAGGAGAAACATAATGGCCACGACAAAGCAAAGAAAGCCGTGAAGGAACTCACAGAGAAGGGCCTGATTAAAATAGACGGACGCAAATACCCCAATGGGCCATTCATTTACCGAATACTGCCTGTAAAAAAAGGCGTTTCTTCCTCAAGAACACCTACCAAAGGCGCTTCTGAAACTAAGAAAGGCGTTTCCTCCTCAGAACAGGGGGGCGCTTCCACGTCAGGAACTGAAAAAGACAAAGATAATAATACAAGAAAAAAGAAAGAGAAGAAGCGGGCAGAGCCCGCCCCCGATTCCACGGACAAACTTTACAGAGCATGTTCAGATCAATTCTACATTCGATACGCGAGCGAGATCGCCGGGACGGACGTGGACATGGAGTTTATCCAGGAGCACGAGAACTACAAACCGAAATACACCCCGAAGGACTGGAACGCCCTTAAGTGGATGCGGGAAGAGGGGCTCACTCCCCAGATGGTGGACTTTTTCTGGAAACTGGCGGCGAGGGACAAGAGCGAATTCGTATCGTCCTCACGATTATATATTTGGTTTTACAGAAAGGAGTGGAATTATTACCACCGCGAGTGGATGAGGAGTTCTTTCAAGCAGACGCAGGACAGAGAAATCGAGGACCTGAACAGGAAGAAGAGGGCGCAAGACGAACACCTCGCAGACGTCGACGCCGGGCGGGTAGTTCCGAGGGAGGACGTGGCGAAAATATTCCACGGAATCGCATCTATTGCAAATCAGAAGAAGGTGAAGGATACTTGACATATGCCAGAATCGGGAACTATAACAGCGAAGGGCCTAGATATCAAAATTGAGAGACTGAACCTGCGGGACGGGGACAGCATTGTGGTCACCATACCCACGAACTGGCCAAGAGACAGCGTGGAATCCTTCGAAAGATATTTTAGACATTATTTGAATAGCCGTGGATTGCATGACATAATGGGCCCGGTCCTGCCGGAAGGAATACGAATCGAACGCGAACACGGAGACGACGAAATGACTGACCTCATAAGGGACTTAATCGAATGCTGACAATCGACGACAGAAAACAGATATTGAAGCGGGCCGTGACAGAAATTCTCGCATTCAGGGAGAAAAAACGCGGGGGACCGAAGAAGAGAAACAAACCGTTTCCGTGGGCATACTTAGCAAAAAAACTAGACGCGGAGGAAGATTCTCTCGAGACCAGGATCTACAACCTGAGACAGACCCCGACTTACGGGAAGGCGAGTTTCGATTTAGTGAACGGACTGGCGAGAGTTATCGGGTGCCCGGTGAACGTGGAGTTCGTAGACCCCAAGATTATCAAGGCGGGGTTTTTGAAAATAAAGGACGAGATTATACAAACACTCGAACTCGAAAAGTTAATGACAAAAAACGGAATGACGGCGATCGCGAAAAAATACAGCAGAAGTCGAGAGTATATGTATACGCACATGAAAAAGGATTACGAGTGGAACCAGAAAGAACTGGAGAATTTCTGCGAGCATTTCACGAGCCATTGGGGATTTAAGTTTTTGAAGGTGACGGATGCCAGGTAGAAGTTGGCCGACGACGGAAGACGCGAAACGGATCTGCGAGGAGAAAGGCCTAGACGGCGTTATCGTTATCGGGGTGAGAACCAAAGAGGGGGCAGACGACACGATTGGAGGCTCAACGCACGGAAAAGACGACAAAATGAAAGACGGGATGCTCATGGCACTCGATAGCATTTATGAGTTTTGGGGAGAGGTAGCAAAATTAAAGAAACCCTGATACACGACCCGAACGAACCGGCGCCGGATTTATGCAATAGAACAGGATACCCCGGGTGTCCTTTCCTCGGAGACGAAAAGAGGGGGACGACGAAGATCGACGGGGAAATCGTAGAACTGAAAAACTGCACCCATCCGGAAATGATTGGTGGAGACGAAATGAAACTGCACTGTATCCAGAACCCTCCCAGGGTAAGCCCTCATGATTTACAGGCCCTACGTATCACATACAAACAGCACGGGGGAGAGGCGAAACAGGTTGGCCCGAAAGCGTGGATACTATACAGGAGGGGCCAGTTCGGAGACCTACCGCCCCAGCTCCTCGAGACAGAGGACAAGAAAATTGTATGCCGATGAACGCGTATTAGTTGATATAGCGAGAATGAAGAAATTGCAGGGGAAGAGGGAGACGCTGACCAATTTTCAGACTAGGTGCTACAAAGAATTAGACAGAATGTCGGCACCGGAAATGTATTTCCGCGACAAGTGGCCCAAAGCGAAGTATTTGGAAGTTATGATCGACAGAGCAAGCGAAGCGCTGTTCTGGGTAAAAGGGGAAATAGGAAAAATAAACAAGCACTACCCGGTATGAAAATCAAGATAAAATGCAACACGGGGGAGACGGCCAAGTTAGAAGACCTCATCGCCATCCAGGGCGGGTTGAAAATGATCGACGACACGATAATGGCCAAACTGAAAAAGAACCTGCTTACGAAGGGATTTAAGTTTCCGGTTTACATTTGGATTCACGAAGGGAAGAGCCATATTATCGACGGGGTCCATCGGCAGATGGCATTACGGGAGTTGCTGAAAGAAAATCATACCATCGACGAAGATCAGATACCGGTATGTCATATTGAAGCGAAGAACATGAAGGACGCCAAGATCAAAGTCCTCCGGGCGTCGAGCAAATACAGCAAAATCGACCAGGAGATATATCTGGACGGTGTTAAAAAGTTCGGGTTGTCGCTGAAAGAGATGAAGGAATATTTAGAATTCGACGACATCAGCCTCGACTATCTCGAGTATCTGACTGACACAGAGGGCGCAGCGAGCAAGGGAATGTCCATGAAAAACTTAATCCTGAGATACCCGAAGGCTAAAGCGAAAAGATTCGTGCAGATGGTAGAGGCTCTGCGCAAGGCGACGAAAATCAAGAACGACGCGGATGTGGTGAAGAAGGCAATATTGGGGTGGGGGAAATGATTACCGGAAACGTAGGGCGCCCATGGAGCATTCAGGTCGAACTTGCGGAAGGATGTAACAGGCTTTGTAGCTTCTGCGGATTGAATGGGATCAGGGAGAGGCCGGGGAATTACAAATTCATGACGAAGGACACGGCCACGAAAGCAGCCCGAGAACTGGCGGAGTTATGCCCGGAGGCGCGGTATGAATTTGCCATGCACGGGGAACCTCTAGTTAACCCGGACCATTTGATAATATTCAGGATCTTCAGAAGTTACCTACCGAAAGCCCAGATGCAGGTGACAACGAACGGCAAACGATTACTGTCGAAAGGAATGCAGAGACATACGGAGGAGATATTTAAGGCCGGGATTGATTTTATCGTTTTGGACACATATCAGCCGGAACGCGACAGGTTATGGGAGGAGGCTGGAAAGCTGACAGGCATGAAGGTGGTGGATTTTTATAAGGAGGCAAAGAAAGGATTTACGGTATACGCCAACAAACACCGAAAACTGACAAGGACCGTTGTATTGATGGATGACCTTGGGGCCAGGGACGGCGAGACGAAGAGCCGGACGATCGTGAACCATGCCGGAAACAACCCTTTACTCCCAACACCCGAGGAGCCGTTGAAGAAGACATGCACTATCCCGTTTCGGGAATTGTCCATATGTTATGACGGGAATGTGAACCTCTGTTGCATTGATTGGGGGCACGAATACGTCGTAGGGAACATCAACGAACAGAACGCTGCGGAAATATGGTGGAGCCCGAAATTCGAAGCAGCGAGAGCGTTCTTACAGAACAAAAACAGAGAATTTTCTCCATGTTCACGATGTGACAAGAATGCAGGAACCCGCCCTGGGCTTTTACCGAAATATCCGAAAATTACCGCCGAGCAGAAAAAGATTGTGAAGGATGTCATCGCCAGCGCAAAACCCCGGAACGGGAAGAAGGCGGAGGTATTATTTTGAAGGGCACGGTAATCCATTATCAGAACACCCGGAATTCGACCATATTCTCAGCCAAGATAGCTGTTTACGTGAGCGGATTGTTGGAGTTTACGCTTTACGACAGGGCAAACAAGCACCCACAGGGAAAACAAGACGTGGTGATCGTTGTTAATAGTTCAACACTGTTCTGCGACTGGGCGCAGGCAGCGAGAAAATTAATAGAGAGTGCAAAGACAATAATAGTATGCAGGCATGACGAAACCATACCGATAGATGCTTATATAAGGGCAAAAAAACCTGTGTATTTAAGCAGCGTTAAGGACGAATTGTGCGACCACCAGATAGTCTGGGAAAAATTAGGATATTACGATTATAAGCCACAGACACCGAAAGATGTGATTTATCCGGGGCTTGGATATTACGGATCATTCAAAGAGCGGCGCCAGCCATTATTGGAAAAATATTTCAACACCACTCAATACCCGGTGACTATCGCTACGACGCCACGCAATAGAAAAAGATTTGAAACGGTGTGCCCAGGGGCGAAAATAATTGGACCAGTGACGACGATGGAAACCCTGAAACAGTTTCAAAGCCTGATGTTTATACAGGACATTAACAAAACAATGAAAATCACCAGCAGGTTTTACGAGGTTAGCAGATTTTACGAAGCCATCGGAGCGGGAATCCCACAGTTATTTGACGAGAAAAGCGTTGACAATGTTGAGGCGCACGGACTAGATGCAGAGAAATATAGAGTGAGCAATCCAGACGATGTTTCGAGGATGTTATCAAATATTGACAGAATTAGAAAAGAACAATCTAAATGGAGAAAGGATTACCGGGCCGAACTGAGAAAGGACGCCACGGTATTATTCGAGAAGCACGGAATCCCATGCGAATAAAAAACCACATAGCCCACCTTCCGTCCTACGCCCTGAAAGAACTGGAACCGAACCCGTGGAACTTCAAAACCATAGAGGATCGTTTCATCGAGAAGCTACGAACGTCCCTAGAAAAAAACGGGATGGACCTACCGCTCTACGTGTGGAAGCGCGGGAAGAAGATCATCGTAATCAAGGGGTGCAAGAGGTTGCACGTGTTGAAGAGAATGGAGGAGCGGGGATACACGATCGACAAGGTGCCCGTAGTAGAACTAGATCTGAAAAACGAGAAGGAGGCCATCGAGGCCGTCCATATGTCGAATACAGTCTACGCCAAAATGACGAACACGAGAACGGAGCATTTCATGGTGTCCTCGAATATCACACTCGAAGAAATCGACGACGAAGTATCGTTCCCAGAGCTGGATTTATCGGGATTAACAGATGAAGAGGAACAAGAAACGGGGAGCGGAGGCACCGGAGACGGAACGAAGGGCGCAACGAGAGATGAGGAGAACGTCACCATCGCCCTGCTTTTCACGGACAAGGACTACAAGATCATCATGGGAAAAATCGAGGACATGAGGAAGGAACTTGGTAAGGACATGAATAACGCCGAAATAATCTACGAGGCCGTTAAACTTGGACATAGTAAGAGCAAAGCGAATACCGGAGGGTAAATCGTTCCTCCTGAAACCAGCGGAGGAACTGACTACCAGATTGTTACCACCGTTCGCCCTATACGAGAACGATGAGTTGGTGATGTATTGCGGGGTTCTCAACTCGAGCACGAACCCCCTGAAAAAGATTATCAGAGAAATGGATTTCATGAAGTCGGAACGAAGCACGGGGTTGAAATATGAATCCAGGTGTTTCGGGTATTACCCGGCAATGGGGGCGAGAAATTTCCATGCTTGCAGGGAGTTAGTCGTTCCGGGGATCGAGACCCTATACGAAATGGGAAACCGGGCCTACTACGCTTTCGCTACATCGTTCCCAGAGATATGTGCGGAGAACAGGAAGAGAATCGACGACGGGGGCATTAAGAATGCTTACAGAATCGGCGGGACGACATTTACTTCGGGAATCGTAAACAAAAACTCAGCCTTAAATTACCACTACGACCGGAACAACCTGAAAAACAGCTACAATATGATGCTCGTTATGAGGCGCGGATGCACTGGCGGGAACTTATCGTTACCGGAGTTCGGGGCGACTGTCGAGGTCGAGGACAGAACTTTATTTATTTTTCGAGCACGGGAGAACATCCACGGGGTCACGCCGATGAAGATAGTTCGGGGAGGATATAGAATATCCATAGTCTATTTCACGGCGGAGAGGATTAAAAAGTGCCGGGCGGCGAAGAAGGAATTTGAAAACGCCCGGGATATAATGGACAAATCAGCGAGAAAAAAGGTCGGGTTGAGTCATTAACGAACTTGACATTTAAGAGAATGCGCCAATATAATACCAGCTAACGGAGGGAAGAATGAAGTGCCGAAAATGTGACCATACGAAAAACTTGAAGAATGTAGGGAATATAGGTGGGGCCCCGGCTTATCTCTGCGACCTGCACTACGACATCGCCAGGAACAGTTTGAGCAAGGCAGAATCGCGGGACGTGAACGCGGGGATAGTTAAAAACCTCGAGGACCGGGAGACGGAACTGGACAAGCGAGACACATGACGCCGGAGAGCGAATTGATGGCCGACATCGACTTCTTCACCATGTTAGGGAAGTTTACTGATTTCGTGGAGAAACAGAAGAAAGAAACTCTGACAGAACTGGACAAGAGGGACGTGTGAATTTAGAAGACGGATTAGAACCTATGCCGGACGATATGCTCGAACGCATGAGGGAAATATTAGGAGGATGGTCGCCGGAGTTAGATGGACATAGTCCGGGAAGCCTCGGATACATTAACGCATGGGCTGAAAAAGCCGGAGGAGATATTGTGGCTGATCACCAGGTTGGCGCCGGACATATGGTGGTCATCCTCGACAAAATAACGGAAGGCCCTGCAAAAGAACTCGTAGAATACGTCATACAAGATTCAAAGCCAGTAGGAGTGTGGATCGAGATCTATTGGCTGGACGAAATGACTGAGGAGAAAACCAGAGAAATATTAGCGAGGGAAAAAGAATGGCTCAATCAGACGGTGGACGAGATGGGGATTCTCGCCACATGGAAGAACAGAATCATGAGACGGATTTACGACGTGGCGAATTTTTTAGGATCATTGTTCAGATGAAAAGCGGGCTGACGAGAATTTTCAAGGTCAGCGTTATGGCGTGGTGCTTTGCAGTTCTGGCAGCTCTTTTTCTTGTTCTTCTGGGGTGGGAGAAGATCGACAGGGCGAGCGAGAGGGATAACTGGAAACAGGATAGCGCCATATTCAAGGACACTATCGCGCAACAGGCACTCATCGGCCCCCAGGAAGCGAAACTTAAATACATAGATTTCTATAACAAGATCATCGGATGGTATGGAGGATCATACCACCCGACTCCAGAGAGAAGCCGGGGAATGCACGGGAAAACTCGGGCGATATTCATAGTGAAATGCTACGAATATACCAAGATTCTGGATTTACCACCGATGGCCCTCATGTCACTGGCATTTATGGAATCATCTTACAACCCGAACGCGACCGGCCCATTCGAGGAGGGCGGAATATTCCAGATGCGATGGGCGGCCGTAGCACAGGCGACCTATTTTTACGAGAAGTGGCTGACATCGCCGGCCGTTAAAAAGACACTTAGATTCGACGCGACCAAATGGGACGACCTTTACGACCCCCTGAACCAACTGAAGATGGCGGCGGTTTTATTGTGGGGATACAAGAGAATGTTCGGGAACGACGAGCGATGGTATATCCCGGCGTATCATTGGGGAAGCGGGCTGATAATGAAGTATTACCGGAACGACGTCCTGCCCCCGGACGAGTTCGTATTCAACAAAGGCACCATCAACGAGGACGTCCGCAACCCGTGGAGCTATTATTTCGTATGGGCGCAGGTGAATCAGGCATTTTCACATTTCCGGAAGGACATCAACGTGCCGACGGATTATGTTAAGAAATACATGGCCCAGGCGAGCAAACTGGAACAGGAGTTCATCGAGAGCTGGAAATACGTGAAGAAACTCTACGACACGCTCGACAGGATGGAGAGGAAGGAGAAGGAATTCGAGGATTACATGGCCACGGAACGGCGGAGGTTGAAGGGAATCACAGAGAAGGCATACAAGAAGCACGCCGAACTGAATGCGTTGATTAAGGTGGGGAAATTCAGAAAAGTGAGTGACGTGTTCCACGCCGGGGAGGCTCTTTCCCGGAAGTTAGCCAAGGACATTGCCGGGGATGCCGTGAGGTCAAGGGACAAAGTAGCGTTCGCGGCATTCGCGGGGGCCGCGGTGATCGCGGGACTATTTTCCCTGTTCGGAATATTCGTGACGGCGAGGGGCGGGTTCAGGTGGATCGGAAGGCGGTGGAGGAATCGACACCACGGGAAGATGAGCGACAGACCAGAGGAATGATCTTATTTTGAGGAGAAAGTCATGAATTTCAAAGAACTAGACAAGGCCATCGAGGAGGCAGCGAAAAAACTTAGCCCAATAGCCCCAGCGAGTTATTCGTTAGATTACAAATACTGGAGCGGGTTGATGGAGGCGAAGAAGATCATGAAGGAATCGAACAAGGTTCCCGCATGAGCAGAAGGATTCCACCACAGCTGTATATACACCCAGCCAATGACAAGAGGAAGAACATCTGCATCAATTGCGGAGAACACAGAGGAGAAAGCAAGGAGTGTTTAGGGGTCCAAGCCGGAGGCAGATACGGAATACACCACACGCATATGTATAAGATGCCACCCAGTCCCTCACCACCGAAGGGACAGGGCCTACCATCGAGTTCCCAATTGCACGTAACGGGGGTGAGATGAGCGACAGAACAGACATACAGAAAAGAACAGTCAACACGCGCCCGAGACCGGACACGCCACGACCGACAGGGAGAATGACCAAAGAAGTAGAGATTCTAAGGAATGCGCTTGAGGAGTTATTAAGGCGTGAGATCGCTGATGAGTTTATAGAAAAGGCCCTAAAGGAAGCCGACAAGGTAAGAGATGATACCGAGTAAAGGGGATGTATGGTATAGGATGATTCGGAATGAGCCAGTTCGGGTAATGTGTGATCCTGTGGAAGGATATGTAATGGTGCGGCATAAGGGATGTGTTCCTTTTCTAACCCCCCTAAAGGATTGGAACAAGGAATTTATGCTCACTTCAAGGAATAAAGCGCATGACACCTAGAGAGAAGATACTCAGGGATGCGATAGCGGAGATAAATTATAATTTTGAGATGCAATCCGAACTTACTTTTTCGGAGGGCAGAATACAGGACGATCTGCTGACCGCCATCCAAAAAGCCGACGCAGTAAAGGACGGGCCGAGTGAGGAGGACAAGGCTTGGCTTGAGAGAATATCCGGCATGATGGGAAGCGGAAAATATACCCTAGACGGAGAAAAAATCATTGGACATTTAATAGGCCACCTCAATGGGGCATGGGGGATAAAATGAGCGACGAAAACCAGCACGAAGCGGACGATTGTGAGAACTGCGGGGAACCACTGGAAGGAGAAGAGGGGCCGCTATGTGACGACTGCGAGCACGAAGAGGAAAAGGACTTGGAGAGACAATGAGCGACAACGGAACAGCAGAGACGAAGGAGAACATGCCGACGGACGCCATGAGGGATTTGTTGTCGTCGTTGAAGGACCTCGACGGAGTGAGATACGCGAACGCAACGAGACGGGAGGGGGAGCATATTACGACAATCTTCGAAGTGAGGGGCGGGCCGAAACTCAAATTGACGGAACTCGCAGAGATAAGATTGTTAGCCGTGAAATTCAGAACCATGTGGGCTATATCAATACAGGACGACGGGGCCGAAGTGAAAGAGCACGTAATCGACAGGGAAAAGAAAGACAGATGAGACAGATCAAGCCTATGAAGGACGAACCGTTGGAGAAATTCCAGAAGCGGGTGGAGAACATCGTCTCGAGAAGCCTGTCGGAATCCTTCAAGGGCGCCACGGGCGAGGAGATGACGGCGAAGGAAATCGAGGGTCTGAAAAGGGCCATCGGGGAATGGCATAAAAAAAACCTCTACGAGAGTTGCGATGAATGCGAGGGAACGGGCCTTATAGACTTCGAATTCAAAACGGACCCGGAAAAGGACGATATAGCAAACGGATATAGGCCGTGCCCGGAGTGCCTCGAAAAGATAATTTACGAACGGGCCCGGAAGAACGACGAGAGGAAGAAGAAAGAGAAGGAGAAGATGCGGGCCAGGGAGGAGAGAATCGCGGACAGCATCGACAGAATGATGCCCGAAACACTGGACACGAAGTTTATCGACGATTTTATCGACAGGGCGGAGGATGAATGACGAACCCGATAACAAAAAAACAGACCTACAGGCTTATGGATGAAGCTATAGCGGCTGCCAGAAAACAGGGGATTGTGTTTAAGAGAAACCTTTTCTCAGGAAAAACCAAACTGGCACACGTGGGCTGCGAAACCCCTGTAAGACAGAAAGACGAAGGGAGTTTTAGTTCGTCACTTGAGCACACGGGAGAAGAAATATGGGAGTTGAGGTTCGAGGACGGACTCAATGTTAGATTCTCATTCAGGGGACAGTGAATGAGTTATCACTTTTTAGCGGAGTGGGAGGGGGCCTCCTTGGAACCAGCCTCCTCGGGTTCCGCCCGATCTGCGCCGTGGAAAAAGAGCCATATTGCAGAGAAGTGCTCCTCCAACGCCAACGGGACGGCATGTTACCCTTGTTCCCGATCTGGGACAGAATTGAAACATTTCGGGGAGAGCCGTGGAGAGGAATTGTTGACCTCGTTTCGGGCGGTTTTCCTTGCCAGCCATTTTCCGTTGCCGGCAAGCGAAAAGGGAAGGACGACGAGAGGAACCTCTGGCCGGAAACAATCCGAGTCGTCAAAGAAGTCGGACCTGAATACTGTTTCTTTGAAAATGTCCCTGGACTTATTCGATCCGGTTATTTTGGACATATCCTCCAAGACCTTGCCCAAGCAGGGTATGATGCGGAATGGTGTGTGCTCGGATGCGATGATATTGGAGGGCCGCACAGAAGGAAACGTCTCTGGATTCTGGCCCACGCCAAGGGCCAGGGACCACAAAGGATCAGACCCCTTGGACAGAAAACCGAAATGCGACGACAGTCTGCCAACGAGGATAGAAAGAATGAAGTGGCCGACGCCAACGGAGTCAGACGGAAAGGGGGGAGTGGGAGGAAAGAGAGGAGGGGGCCCGAATTTAAGAACAGCAGTAACCGAATGGGCTACGCCAACACGGAGAGATTACCGAAGCGGGAAAGGGAGAACGCAGAAACAAAGAGGGAGGAAAAACGGGATGAGCCTGCCAGAACAAATAGAATCACATGGTGGGACGAAGACCCAGCAGACATTCCCGACACCCCACGGGTTCAGCAAGGACGGCAAGAGCAACGGCCCGAGCGGCAACGAACTGGGGAGGGCAGTGAACGCGATCGATCGGAAAGGGAAGGGGTCCTTAAATCCGGCATGGGTAAGTTGGTTGATGGGATTTCCGTTGAAATGGGTGAGTTTGGAGCCCATGGAGGAAGACATATTCCAAGGCTGGAAAAAGGCATTCCAAACAGAGTGGAAAAATTGAAGGCACTGGGAAACGCTCAGGTGCCAGAGGTCGTTCGAGAAGCATGGAATATCTTATACGGAAGAATAACTGATGCCAGGTAAAACCAAGATCGAATGGACCTAAAGAATAGAGTGGTGCAGGATTAGGTCATGGGAGTCACAAAAGAGGGTGCCATCAAGATAGCTGCACAAAAGATTGGCATATCAGTTGCAGTTTATGAAGATCAAATACAGTGCGGGCTCAAATGGTGTTATAGATGCAAGTCATGGAAGTTTCGAGATAATTACAGTTCTGATAGGTCACGTGGCGATGGATTGAAAGCGGATTGTCGACAATGTTCAAAGGTCAGATATATAAAATCCTATCAGCCTAAACCGAAAAGAGTGTTTAAGGGCCGATCATTTACGCCCGCAAGAGATGAAGACAAAAAACAAGCTCGCAGACGAATTAACTATTTCGTCGAATCTGGAATCATTGAACAGCCGAATAATTTACCATGTGCAGACTGCGGACATATTTATGTTGAGGGCGGACCCCGACATGAATACGACCATTATTTAGGTTACGCAGCAGAAAACCACGAAAAGGTTGAGGCTGTTTGCTCAGGATGTCATCATAAAAGAGAAATAAACCGAAGGAGGCATGCGAAGGCATGAGCGACCACTGGGAACTGCTGAAAAAGATCGACGACCGAATATACGCAGGAGGGACATTTCAGGGGATTGTTGAGGACATCACGAAGATATTAAGCCCGATTGCGGAGGAGCGGCAAGGAGAAGAAAACGACTTAGTGAAAATCGCTAACGTGCTTTTCCTTATTGAGGATACCCAAGCGGACATGCAGGACGAAATCATCGCGAAGGGAGCGACGCAGTTGCCGGAAGAACTGTTGATGACATACCAGCCCAGGGAAACGGCCACAGGAGTTGGGGTCGAAGTAATGGGAGTGATGAATAATTTCAAGAGGGAAGAGAACGGGGAGATACGCGGGGATCTGATATTCAAGAGGAAATACGAGGGGTTTATCAGGGAATGCCGACCGTGCCTCACAGGGACGAAAATAATAACCAGGGAAGTCGTGATAGTAGACGAGATGAAAGCTATGGCGATAGAGTTTTCAAAGAGCAACGCGGACCCGAGAATCCCCAGACTGAAAGACGCCCCTATGGTGGAATTCTGGACGGGCAAGGGGGAGGATATAAAGAGGGTCAGCGAATCCATCTACGAGGACGAGCTCCGCAAGAAGGAGCCGAAATAATGCCACGAAAACGACAGAGGAGCGGGGTCAAGTTGCTGAAATCGACAAAATGGCTCGAACTTAAGGAAATGAAATTCCCAGCGAAGGGCATTTACGGATATGTATTCTCGCACGAGATAAGATGCAACGGGAGAATCATAGCTATAATGCCGTGGAGAAAGAACGGGGGGAAGGCGTTTTACCTGTTGAGGAACGAAATTACCCCATGTTGGGACCCGGACAGACCTACGATGTCATCCATTACGGGAGGAGTTGACCCGGGAAGAACCCAGGAGGAGACGGCGTTACTCGAACTATGGGAAGAGGCCGGATACCACGGAACCACTGAATCCGTAGGGAGCAACGGGTTGCCCAGGTGGAGGAAGCTGGGAGCATGTTACGGAACGAAAAGCACGGACACGGTATATTCATTATTCTGCGTCGATGTCACCGGACTGAAACCAAAACACCCCCCGGGCGACGGGAGCGAACTCGAGGAGAAGGCTAAAAACTTGTGGGTATTGGATTCGCTTATAGGGACGGCCGTTGACCCGTTGGTTTACATCCTCCACTACAGGACAAAACACATGATAGAGAGAACGGACGCCGAACGTCGGAGGGATCACCAGGCGAGGTTTCAGGGGATGATGAAGAAGGTAGGAAAAATGCTGGGAGGGAAGATCGGATGAGGAAGCGGACCCGGAAGGCTGGCACTCCCTCAAGGACAGATTTCGAGAGGGCCCTCAACGTCATATACAAAAACAGCGTGCCGGAAGGGTTGAAGTATCTCGTAAAATACCAGAAGACGGGGAAGAGGAGAGGAGCGAGAGCGAAACCCATCCAGTTAGGATCTCTTATGAGGAGGAAGGACCCCGACAGGTTCGCGAAGGAATACAGGAAATGGCTCGGGGAGCCGGGACGACCATGATAATCGAAATAATTGGAATACCGGACGAGGTTCTGGAAAAGAAGGGCGTCGCTAACAAATACCGGCTGGAGGGGGAGACCATCGCAGTAGCGATCGCGGACCTGAAAAGAATCGACGAGGCGATGACCGGGAAGATCAGAAAGGAAAAAGACGTGTTGAAATCCGTGGATATTTTCGTGGAAGTGGTGGCCGGAAGAGAGTTTGAGAATTATCTGAAATTGCAGGGGCCGGAAACTCGAGTGGGAGCGGACCAGAATGTGCAGTTCAGGCCAGTGATAAAGGGGGCGGAGGAGGAGGACGAGAGGAGCGACGCCTTCGCCGATCTGTTAAAAGTCCACCCGATTATGGAGGCGAAGGCGAAGCGGGAAGCGAAATACAAACTGACTAATATCAAGCACTGGAAATTTGTGAGGGTTGCGCGAACGAAATGCAGGGAGAAGCACGACTGGAAAATAACGAACCCGGGGGCGAGCGAGAAAATTGGAGCGATCTGCACCCGATGCACGATAAACGTCACGGTGACTTTGCAGGAGATGGCGGAATATGGCTCTAAATGAAGAAGGCTGACCCCGGAGACATGAACACGAAGATCCGGAGGGCATTGTGGAGGCGACACGAACGGCGCCCAGGACAGATGAGGCAATGGGCGTATTTCGAGGAAATGACATTGGGAATTCCAACAGGAAAGAAAAGCAGCCTTGAGAGCGGTATTGTTAAGGAATGGAACGAGAGGAGAATCGACGGATTCGCCATAAATCTCTACAAATCAAACTTACGCCTGATGGTTTCATATGAGATCAAGGTCACGAGGAGCGATTTTCGAACGGAGATGGCGGACCCGACGAAACGCGAACCGGCCATGGCACTCACAAACCAGTTTTTCTTCGCGACACCGAAGGCTATGTTGGACCCGAAGGAGATCCCGAAAGAATGCGGGCTTATGGAATACGAGAAGGGCCGGATGAACATTAAGAAGAAAGCACCGAAAACGGAATGCCCGGAAGTTTCACCGGGGCTGGTAATGAGAATGATTTGGCGGGTGGAAGAGGAACGGGCAGAGGCGAGGAAGGACCCGATTTACGACCCTATGTGCCCGAATTGCGGATCGCAGGATATTTCATGGAACGGGACGAGATACGGGCGATGTTATGACTGCCGCGGAAGGATGGTCATCAGCCAGGACTGGGTTAAGAGGAAAAAGGAGGAGGAAACCATGGAAATATTCAACAAAGAGAGGGCTGGATAAATTGACATTTTAGGCAATGGAAGGATATAATACGGGGAGGGAGAAAATGACAGCGAAAAAACTAACAGCCCAGATAAAGGCCCTCGAGAGGGCACAGTCCGCCCTGAGACGAGGAGCGGAGCAGACAGTTACGGAACTCCATAAGGAACGGGCGAAGTGCGACCTGTTGGCACTGGCCTTGGAGAAAGCCCTGAAGGGAATCAGTAGATTAACTGAAGAAGACCGGACGAAGATGAAATATATGATCGCCGAACATAAGCGGGTGAGGGGATACAAAACATGATCCAGGACGCACTACAGAAAATCGTGGACGAACAGGCGGAGGACCAGGGGCTGTGGTTTGTTGCAGAGTCGGCGCCGGAGGGGCATTTACAGGAAGCGTTGAGAAAGCTGCATAAGGCGATAGAGGGCAGGGGCGAGAAGGAGGAGAAGGAGAAATCGAGGCGCGATAAAAAACGGGAGGACCTATTTGAGGAAATAAAAAAAATCGGAGGGGCACCACATTCAGCTATATTAACCCCCCATCCGTTGATCAAGGATGAAAAATATACGACGGGGCAGATCACGGTAGAGGTGTCGAACTGCGTCGAATCGCAGGTCATAATAATAAAACACGCCATCAAAAGGGAATATCCGATGGTAGAATTCAGGGCCACGAGAGGGAAGTTGGTTACCATCCTATGAGCGAGAGATTCAACTGCTTCCTGTGCGGAGAGTGGGAGGACGACTACAATATGATCGCACCCCCGGAACTTAAATTACGGGACAGCGAATACGTCCACGAGGATGAGTGGGAAGCATTGTCTCCGGCGACGAAGAAACTGTTGGGGGAAGCGGCGGAGAGCATGAAGCACCACGACTGGTCGGGCCTCGGGAGGAAGAGATGAGAAAACCAGAATGCGGAGAGTAGAGTTCCTGATTGCGGGAGCGATTTGGATCATCCAGAGGGCGTTGAGATGACAACGCCGGAGCATTTTCGGGAAGCCGGGAACCTCACTCCGAGCAAGCTGTATTCGAAGGCGAACGGATTCATCGTAAAATATGTGAAGCTGGTGAAGGGCGGGGAAATCAAGGATGAGGCCGAAAGGAAATCATACGAAAAAAAGATGGACGATCTATATATGGCAGCGAGCGCATACGCCGGAGAATTGGACCGGAGGGCGAGAAGTCTGAAAAATAGGTTGCATAAGCACGTAAGGAAAGTTCATTTGAGGACGCACCCGGAAAGCCGGATGCCGTCGGATGGATGAGCACCCTGTCGAATGGAAGAACGACGACCGGCTATGGGACCACAGACACCGGAAGGAGATCATGGAGGCCATGAGAACATCAGCCGGAGACGGATGCGGGTTTACGAAACGGGGGATCGGATTCGAGGCCCTCAAGAGGAGTATTTTAAGGAGACATTCGGATGCCAGGATGCCGAACTCGAAGGCGAGGTCATCGGACGAGAGCGAGGAGACGAAAAAATTATTAAAGGGAGGAAACGATGTTAGCTAAAATTTACGAGAAGCTGCTGGACAACGCGGCGATAGTATTGATTCTGTTGGTGGTGGCGGTCATAGGGATATACCCGGCGATCTCCTACAGCACGGTAGACCACACGGTCATAATGGTGGAGGAGAAAGAGAGGGCCAACACTAAGGGAGGGGGATATTATCTGGTTTTCACAGAGGCAAAGGGAGTAATGGAAATCAGCGATTCTTTATGGTTTTGGAGATGGGATTCTAGCGACTTATATGGAGAGTTGAAGGCAGGGGAATTTTACTACGTGAAAACGGAGTGGTTCCGATTTGGGTTATTCTCGATGTATCCGAACATCCTCGAAGCGAGACATTTGCCAGAGCCGGAGATAAACAAAGGAATGAGGAATATTACTCCACGGAGCAAGGCGCCGAACGGAGAAACTTACGACGAGTATCACGAAAATTAGGAGGACCACATGACAGAAGAAGGCTACAAAGAACTGGCAGCCGACCAGAGAAAAATGGTGGACAGGTGTTTACGGGCCATCCCCAGGACATTACCTGGCATCACGAGCGTCGTAACCGAATCGCCGCAAGCCCACAGAAATGGGACGGTCCAGATATTGACGACCGTGAAATTCGAAGAAGTATTTACAGAGACCGAAATCCTAGAGATTAACAGTTGGTGGGGCTGATGGGAAGAATCAGAGCGAACATAAGATACCCCCAGATGCACAAGTCCATGAAGGAAAGGGCAAAAGTGGGGGAAACGGATACGGGGAGGATGTCGGAGGCATACGTCACGAAGGAGACCATGCTCGCGAGCACGAAGGAGAAGTGCTGCATTTGCAATAGAGCGATGAAGGAGGGCGAGTGCCTGAATTTCGAGTGCGCCAGAAAGGAATTTTTCAAGGAGGCCAGGGGAATCATCGGAAGCCCGAAGGACATTAATTGGCCGGCGGGAGAGTTGGAACTCGCGGGGGACGAAGCGTGAAGAAGGAATTCACGGAAGAAGAACAGGAAGAAATAAAGCATTTCGTCATGATGATGAGGCCACTCCCAAGTCTGCCCCCAAGAAACGACGCATTCAGGGCAACGTGCATGACAATCCAGATAGTTTGCTGGACGACCATATTGTTGCTTCACCTGTCGAAATGAAGAGGGTATTGGCCAGCGGGAAGAAGGCGAGCGACATCGTATTCTTCGAGAAGAGATTCGAAGTGCCGGATTACGACGACCCGAAAGCGGTATCACGAACGCGGTGGAGGATCATCCATACGCCGTGGTTCGGGATCTATCTGCACAGATGGAACAAGCCGGACCCGAGGCCGACATTTCATAACCATCCGTGGAATTTCTTCTCGATAATTTTGAGAGGAGTTTACAGTGAAAGAAGACTATCTGATGATAAAAAACATTGGATATTGGCAGTAGTTAAATGGCTGAATATCGTCAAACGGACTGACTTCCATACGGTGTTCGAGGTAAGACCGGGAACGCTGTCGTTGATGTTCGTGGGGAAAACGCACGAGGATTGGGGGTATTGGCTGGACGACAGAGAGCGCGGATACGTGAACTACGACCAACATCCACATAACGACGAATTCAAAGCGGCCATGAAGGCGAGGAAGGAAGCATGAAGTTGAAAGACTGGCAGAAAATTCGGGACGAGGACGAGAGTTACAACATCCAGCCGATAGAGGTATTACACCCGATGCCCAGAATTCCGCCACGGAACGACACATTGCGGATAGTGTGCATGACGATCAACTATATCTGTTACGGAATTCTGATATGGGTTTACCTGATTAAATGAACCGGGAACGATGCGGAAGATGCGGGGTGGTATTCTACGGGGAGGAGAGCGGGGGATACTTTATCAGCGACAAAACCATAAAGGAGAACACGAGCCTGCAACTGATCGACTCGATTACATTGAGGCACCTGCTGATAGGAATAATTAAGGAGCGCGGGACGAGGGCGGTGAAATGCCCGCAATGCGATCTCATCCAAGTGAAGGCGACGGAACCAACGAGGAACAAAATATGAAAATGGACATGAAAACAATCAAAAAAGCGGTAAAGGACCAAGGCGATCGGATCATGGCCGACACCGGAAGGCCGTTGGCGGGAACAGATTTAGGACGGACCTTGGATGCAATGGCATCAATTTTGTTCAATCTGTTCGGGGAGGAGAAGACTGAATACCTAGGGCCATGCCACGAATGCGGAAATACACTGAAAGGCCAATACTACTGGAGCCCAAAGAGGCATTCATATTGTTTTGATTGTGCCCATATGTTTGAGGACAAAACGAAGCCATATCCGGAATGGCTGAGCACGAAGAGGGCAGTGATGCAGGACGGCGAGATAACGAAACATTTTAAGAAATTCCTGTCAGAGAGGAGTAATGTCAGCGCGGAGGAAGCACTGAAAGAGATCAGGCGATTGGACAGGGAGGCCAAATGACACTCGCGGAATTTAAGGAGGTCGCCCCAGCGTGGACCGCTTACACGATATTGGCAACCTCGATCGCGTGGTTCCCACTCCTCGTCGCCTGGCTGAAGGGCAGGGGGAGATGAGCGGCATATTCGTAGGAACCGAAGATTTGGTAGATTCCGAAGGAAACTATCGGATGTTACATTGCAGACGGAAGGGACACGGGATATGGCATGAGCAAGGCAGGGATATTCCGAGGCGGTGCGCGATGTGTGACGCGGAGAGAAAAGCCTACGACAGGCATTGGGAGAAGATGGAACGCGGGTGGCAAGCGGAGGAAGATTTGGTTCTGACATTGCGGATTATGTGGGGGCTTATCTGGCAGACGGGGTTATACGCTGCGGCGAGCTGGATAATAATTTCGATACTGAGGGCGACGTCGTGACGGCGGAGGATCTCAAGGAAATGAGAGAACTCGCGGACAAGGCAGAGGACCTGAGAGGAAAGATATTTTGCATTCTCGGAAGCCTCCCAAACGGCAGCTATTCCAGATGGAAAGATGAGAAGGGGGGAGACCTCGTGGCCGAACTCAATAGGATGGAAACGGAATTGAGAGACAGAGTGAGAGGGAACGAGATGGAGTTGGTTATAATGGCGCACGAGGGGCTGGAAAGGAAAGAGCACGTGGAATATTACAAACGGAAAGCGGAGGAGGCACGACTATGAGGAAACGAACCAAGGCAGAATACGCCCCGATTCCAGAGAGGGACATCAAGATCGGGACAGCCGTTAATTACCACCCGGTAATCGGAAGGAGCGATTGCACGCCGACACGTATCAGGAGCGAGATTTGGGAACTCGGGCACGGGGAGAAGATAGTCAAGGTGGAAGGGGTAGCGGGGGGCGTGAGCCTTATGGCCCTGTCGGCCAGGGAGGAAGGAAAGACGACATGAGTCGAGACCTTTGCATAAAGTGTGGAGAAGTGTTCTCTACGACAGCAGGCCCAAACAGCGCAGAGGGATATTTCATCAGTGATATAAATATCGAAGAAAAGGCGGACGACATGCTGGCGGAACTGAAACATCCATATTTGAGAGAAATATTGAAGGAGGTCGGAGAGCAAGCGATCAAATGCCCGAAGTGCGGGAACATCAGCCAGGCATACCACGCCGACAAACACGAGGAGGAACCGGGGGTGGCAATAAACAGATTACGGATGGCCATGGAAAGGTTGCGGAAGGCCAGGGCGTCGGGGAGAGATAAGTGTTGGTGCATTCCCGAAGGAATGGACGGACCGACAGGCCACACGGATAGTTGCAAGCAGGCGAAAGAGGCGATGGGAGAGTTATGAAGGCCATATCCCTACATCAGCCATGGGCGAACCTGATCCGCGACGGGAAGAAGAAGATCGAGACGCGATTCTGGCCGACGAAATATCGTGGAGATTTGGTTATCTGTTCCACGAAGAACCCGCGAGAGGGAGAAGGACCATTCGGATACGCACTGTGCATTGTGGAGATTCTCCACTGCCGACCGATGGAAAAGCTGGACGAGGATAAGGCCTGCATCGAATACTTGCCCGAGAGATATTCATGGATTCTTAGTAACCTGCGGGTGATAAAGGAGCCGTTTGCCGTGAAGGGGCGGCAGGGATTTTTCAATATAGAAATACCCCCGGACGGGAAGGAGAAACTGAGGCTATGACTTTTAAGGATCATTTAGAGGAGTTCATGGAGAATTGGCTTAAGAAGAAAAAGAAGCCTGTAGGGACTCGGATCTTGCAGCATCACATTGATATAGCTAAAGCAAAGCAGGAGGAGAGTTTGAAGACGGGATTGCCGATGGGGTCCGCTGGCCGCGCCATTCTCGACTCTCATCTTATCCCTCATGTAATCGGATACGATCTTTTCATGAAGACAGAAATCAAATTCCATGAAAACTAGGAAAGCTCGGTGAGAACGAGGACACTAGACTGGCCCGCCCTCGCCGAACCTACAGAATGGGACAAGGCCGGACTGACGAAAGAGGAATACGACTGGCAGTTACGGATGGTGCTGGGGAGATGCAGATTTCACGACCTAATCCGCCGAACCATGTATGGGAAGAACGAATTAGTATGTCTGAGATGCGGGCACGTGATTGAGGAGGCGAAAACCAGGTGAAGCGAATTGGAAGGAGAGAGAAAGCACTATACCGGGAGGGCTCCAAATGGAACGACCTGACCCAGAGATTCGACGGTGGCGGAAGGCAACAGCTCCCAAAACTAGCCGACTGGAAAACCATGTCATTTCGCGGGCAATGCAGGTTCGTATCGAATCTGATAAACACCGGCTGGTCGAAACATAGACTGGCGGGCTTTATGAAGAAGACCCTTAAGGCCGGGGAGGGGGAATGGATGAAGTGTGTTGACGCATTGGACGAAAACTGCAACTACGTGGAGGGAACATGAAACCAGAAATCAAGAAACGATGGATCGCAGCCATACGGTCAGGAGAATACGAACAAGGCAGGGGGAGGCTCAAAAGAGGTGATAAATTTTGTTGCCTCGGGATTCTATGCGACCTCTATTTGAAAGAGAGAGGGAAGACATGGGCGACGGCCCAAGATACCGGAGCAGGTGTTTGCGGAGGACAGACGGCGTATCTCCCGTTGGAGGTCATGGATTGGGCAGGACTGAAACACGAGAGCCCAAACGCAGAGGGGCATACTCTGTCGACACACAACGACGGGAGGGACTCTGGAGAAGTCAAAGGGAAGCCATTTGAGGAGATCGCCGACATCATCGAGAAGGAGAAGACATTATGAACGACAAGGCACTAGAGGAGAGAAATGACTGATGTGTGAGATTTTAGGTGACATCAGGCTCGTTAAGGCTAGAAAAGAGTATGACGACAACGCATTCGATTTTGTGAGTAAC
>SDBT01002173.1_pt1 | contig 34950 bp, 36 predicted proteins | sample 2277101 | NCBI WGS metagenome assembly SDBT01 (sample SAMN10404973, study PRJNA504765) | marine sediment metagenome | isolation source: marine sediment core GS10_PC15, 103 cmbsf | place: Arctic Ocean: Southern Knipovich Ridge | collected 2010
CACCAGCTTGAGGGGCTAAAGTGCCTTGTGGGATAGTCCAGGCTCTGGTCTCAGTTGGTCCAGCAGTAAAGAAAGTAATCAAGTTTAAGAGTTGATAGCTAGCTTTAATGACTTTGTCCAATCCGGGTTCTGTGAGTCCGATTTCTTTTAAATAATTTTTTTGTTCTTCAGGATTTAGATCTACTAACTCAGCTTCAGTTTTGGCATTGATTGGTATAATTTGAGCAGTATCTGTTTCTATCAATTTTTTTAAAGGCTCTAGTATATTAGGGTTTTGTATTTGTACATCATCTAAATTAGCTACATATAGTATTGGTTTAGATGAAAGCAAGTTCAGTTCTTTTATAAACGTTTGATTATCAGGATTGATTGTCAAAGTTCTAGCACTTTTGCCTTGTTCTAGGTGTTGTTTAAGTAAATGATAAAAGTTTACTTTTGACTGCAATTTAGGATTCTGTTTAGCGTTTTTTTCTTCTTTGTCTAATCGCTTTTCTAAGGTTTGTAAATCAGCCAATAATAGTTCTGTATTAATAGTTTCAATATCGTCCATAGGGTCAATAGCGCCAGTTATATGAGTGATATTGTCATCAGCAAATAAGCGGATAACTTGGATAATAGCATCTACTTCTCTAATATATGACAAAAATTGATTGCCCAAACCTTGGCCTTGGTGGGCTCCTTTAACTAATCCAGCGATATCTACAAATTCTATTGTGGTCGGAATAGTTTTAGCAGAGTTTTCTAATTTAGTTAGAATTTGCAGACGATTATCTGGTACTGGCACTGTACCGATATTTGGTTCGATAGTACAAAATGGAAAATTGCTGGCCTCAGCTTGAGCTTTGCCCAACAGTGCATTAAATAACGTTGATTTGCCGACATTAGGCAATCCTACAATACCTATTGAAAGGCTCATAACTAAAATTTTATTGAACTCGTTCTATATAACTGCTGGTTCTAGTATCTACTAAAATAATATCATCTACTTTGACAAATAGGGGAACCTTGATTTGTAGCCCAGTTTCTATAACAGCGTTTTTATTGGGGCTGCTAACTGTATCACCTTTAACTGCTGGTTCAGCTTGAATAACTCTGAATTTCATTTTTATTGGCAGGTTTATGTTAATTGGCAAATCTTTAAAGTATCGTATATCTACTTTTTGTCCTTCAGTTAAAAAATTGATATTACTGCCCAAAACACTTTGATTGATAGTAAATTGCTCAAATGATGAACTGTCCATAAAAATATAGTTACTACCTTCTTGATATAAGAATTGAGCTTCAGATCTTCTAATATCTGCTGGTGTAAGTTTAGCATCACCCTTAAAAGTCTTTTCTATATTGGCTCCGGTTATGAGATTTTTAAGTGTAGTGCGTAAAATCCCGCCACTTCTACCCAATTTGGCATGTTGATATTTTATTACTTCAAATGGTATGCCATCCAGGTCAATGACAACCCCATTTTTAAGATTTGTAATACTTAGCATAGCAATTATTTAAGCACAAAAGGAAGTAAAGCCATATGCCGAGATCTTTTAAGGGCTTTGGCCACTTGCCGTTGATGTTTGGCACAAGTTCCACTTCTTCTTCTGGGCTCTATTTTCATGTAGCGAGATAAGTATTTAAACAACAGTTTAGTATTTTTGTAATCAATATAATTTATTTTTTCTTTACAAAAATGACAATGTTTTGTGGTGGGCAAGTTGTAGCGGGGGAAAGTACTGGGTTTGAATGATTTTTTTATAGCCATAAATACGGTTGAATTTAAAATGGGATATCTTCTATGTCTACTTCTGGTTTTTCAGCAGTCGAATCGCTGTCAGATTTAATGCTTGTATCAGCTGCGACTGATATTGGTTCTTCAGCTTTCATTTCGGTGGCGCTGGGAGTTTTTTCAACTACTGGGATTTCTTGGTTATTCATATCTATATTGGGTGGTCGATCTAATACAATTAGGTCACTGGCAATTACTTCAGTTTTATATCTTTTTACTCCATCTTGACCTTCCCAATTTCTGGTTTGTAGACGACCTTCAATATAGGTGCGGCGGCCTTTTTTAAGAATTTGACCAGCTATTTCGGCTAGTTTGCCCCAAGCTACAATATCAGTATATTCAACTGCGGTTTGCAGTTCGCCAGAGGCATCGTTCCATCTGCGGTTAGTGGCAATAGCAAAAGAAGCTACATTTTGTCCACTAGGGATAGTTCTAATTTCTGGATCTCTGGTCAAATTACCGATAAGCATTACTTTATTTAAATCACGCATATTCCTAATCTTTAATTAAATAGAATTTTTATTTAAGGTTTTATTCAATATCTTTTTTCAAAAGTTCGTCTATTTTATCGCCGATTTCTTTTTGTCTGATTTTTTCATCTGCCTTAGAAATTTCTTTTTGTTTTTCTTCTTTGTCATCTTTTGAAACTTTTTCTTCAGCTTTACCAGCTGGTGGACTAGGCTTGCTTGCTTGGCTAGGAATCCGAGAGTCCATTTTTTTAACTTTAACTTCTGGTTTGGGAGTTAATTTTTCCTTAATACTTGATGATATCATAATTGCTTCTTTTTCGGGGGTAAATAATTGATCAAAAGTTATGCCTTCTTTTTCTAAACATATAATTAAATATCTGATAATCTTGGGATCGAGCTGTAATTCTTTGATAATAGGATTAACAGTTTCTACTGCCAGTTCGGCAACAATGGTATTATGAAAACCAAATTCTATTTTTTTGATATGGTAGGCAAGCTGTTTTTTGCCCCAAGAATGTTCAGCAATTACCTTGCCTTTATGTGAGGTAATTAGTTTTTTAACTTTATCAATTACTTTTCCTAAATCAAATTCTGATAATTCAGAGTCGGTTAATATGGTTAATTCATAAGTGTTTATAGTTTGTTCTTCTTCCATAAGTAAATAATTCCTTTCCCATGGGGAATCCCCTTCGACGAGCTCAGGGGAGAAAAGGTTGAGTTAATAATGTAATATGAATATATGATATTATTGTTTCTAGGTCAAGTAAAATATGATTAACAATTTTGGAGAGGTCGCATAGTGGCCTAGTGCGCTCGCTTGGAAAGCGAGTATACCTTCACGGGTATCGAGGGTTCGAATCCCTCCCTCTCCGCCATTAAACTTCGTTAGCACTATGCTTAATGTGTTAAATAAGTTGAAAAACGGAAGAGTAATTAATAAAACAAACGGCTCATAGTGTGAACCGTTTGTTTTTTGGTTTGAAGTCGATTTTTTAGAATCTTCCTCTGTCTCCGCCGAATCCACCACTTCTTTGAGGTCTGTCTTCTTTGGGACGAGCTTCATTTACCACAATAGTTCTTCCATCTACTTCTTTGCCATTGAGTGTTTCGACAGCTTTTGCAGCTTCTTCATCGGATGCCATTTCGACAAATCCGAATCCTTTGGAGCGGCCACTATCTCTATCAGTTATGACAGTAGCTGATTCAACTGTTCCTGCTTCTGCAAACATTTCTTTCAGTGAATCATCTGTAGTGGAATAAGGTAAACTTCCTACATATAGTTTCTTAGCCATATTTTTCCTAAATTAAGATTGATATTTCTGTAAGACGGTCCCTTCGTTCAAATTTCTCCTCAGTCTTACAAAAACATTGGAGTAAACCAAAAATCATAACGAAAAACTTACAAACGGTATGTTATATTAAAACTGATAAAAAAGCAAGCTCATTATGGAAAATATTCAACAAAGGACTAAAATTGCAGTAGATTTAGATGAAGTATTATGCGAACTGATGCGGGTGTTTCTTAAGTGGCACAATCATCAATATAAAACTAGTTATAGATTTGATGACGCGATTGATTACCACTGGTCTAACTTTATGGGTATTTCTAGCGAGAGAGCAGTTAGGGAATTTCATAATTTTGCCAGAACTACTGAATATGCTAATTTACCTATAATAAATGGTTCTGTGCAAGTCATGGCGGAGCTTTTAAAAAAGCATGAACTTTATTTAATTACGGCTAGACAAACTGTTTTTGAGGAAGTAACTCGAAAATGGGTTGATAAATATTTCCCAAATGTTTTTAAAAAGATTGTTTTTACGAATCATTATCCAATGGATGGGACACCATCATATAGTAAAGGCGAAGTTTGCCATAAACTTGGCTGTAAAATATTAATAGATGATAATCCCTATAATATTCAATCATTGTTAGATTTAGGAGTAAGTGTAATTTTATTAAATAAACCTTGGAATAAAAATCAAAATTTCCCAGAATCTGTTATTAGAGCTGATAATATAAAAGAAATTCCAGGTATTATTGGAGAATTAGTTCTATAATATACAGTTAGCAGTTTAAGTAATTTATTATGTCGGAAGTAGATGACATAAAAAGTAGATTGGATATAGTTGATGTAATTGGCCAGTATATGCCCCTGAAAAAAGCGGGGCGTAATCATAAAGGATTATGTCCATTTCATAGTGAAAAAACTTCTTCTTTTCTGGTTAGTTCAGAAAAGCAGATATTTCATTGCTTTGGCTGTGGCAAGGGGGGAGATATCTTTAGTTTTTTGATGGAAAAAGAAGGTTTAAGTTTTTCTGAGGCCTTAAATCAATTAGCCGAAAAAGCGGGGATAGAGCTGCAAAGCAAACCACGTGATTGGGGATTAAAAAGCAAATTATTTTCTATTAACGAATTGGCAGCTAAATTTTTTGAGAAATCCTTAACTGATAGTCAAGAAGGCAGACAGGCCATGAATTATTTAGTTAAAAGAGGAATTAATAGAGATACAATTAGAACTTTTAGATTAGGTTATGCCTCGTCTGGCTGGGAATATCTATTCAAATTTTTGCAAAGAAAAGACTATGTGCAAGAAGATATAGAAAAGGCAGGGTTGATAGTACAGCGGCGCAATGGGTATAGTGATAAATTCCGTAATCGCATTATTTTCCCAATTACTAATGTCATTGGCAAAGTAGCTGGATTTACTGGGCGAGTATTAAATCTGGAGGATTTGCCTAAATATCTAAATTCTCCAGAAACTCCAGTTTTTAATAAAAGCAAGATTTTATATGGCTTGTCTGTCACCAAAGAAGACATTTCTATCAACAAAACGGCTATACTAGTCGAAGGTCAAACAGATGTTTTGTCATCTTATCAAGCTGGAGTAAAAAATGTGATAGCTTCTTCGGGCACAGCCTTAACTTCGGAACATATTCGCTTGATTAGGCGATATGCTGAAATTTTAATCTTAGCAATGGATGCTGATAATGCTGGCAATGAGGCTACTAAACGAGCTATCGAACTGGCTTCGGTGCATGATTTAGAAGTTAAAGTAGCTTTATTGGGGAAGTATAAAGATCCAGATGATTGTATTAAAGCTGGGATAGATATATGGAAAGAAATTATTGCCAATGCAGTTCCAGTTATAGATTTTTATATTAAATCTGCCTTAAATAAGTTTGGCCAAGATTCAATACCAGCTAAAAAAAAGGTGTCCGCCGAAGTGTTATCAGTTATTGCCTTATTGGATAGTCCAGTAGAGAGAGACCAATATATTAAAAAATTATCTACTATTCTGAAAATTGATGCTTCAAATCTATACGAAGCTTTAAGCAAGGTTAAGAATAAAAAATTGCCTCAGAAACCTACTATTCAACAGAACGATAAGCCTAAAACCCAAGATACTTATTGGTTAGAAAAGAGAATTTTAGGTATACTTTTGTATAAACCTGATTGCTTTAAAGGTGTTCAAGACGAGTTAGAAAAAATAAAATGGCCAGATAAACTCTCAGAGCGGATTTACGGCTGTTTTAAAGATTGTTATACTAGGAAAGAATTTTCACTTGATGCTGTAGTAGAGAAATTAGATTACCAGGACAGAATTGATATTCTAGAAATGATGATGGTAATAGAAGAGCATTATTCTGATATGTCTCAATTGGATATTGCACATGAACTGGATTTTTATCTTAATTTGCTTAAACAGAGTAGTACTAAAATGGCTATGAGCAAAATGGCAGAAGAAATTGCCCAAGCAGAAAAATCTGGTAATCACGATAAACTCAAGGAGCTTTTAGAAAAATTTAAAGCGTTTTAATGAATCTATGGCTAAGAATAAGAAAACTACAATTAGGAGGATTAAAAGTAAGTCAGCTAGAATTAGCAAAAAGAAATCTCAAAGAACTGCTTCTAAAAAGAAGATAATAAAGAAAACAGTAAAAACAATGGTCAAGAAAACTAGTCGTAAAGTGACTAAAAGTCTTAAAAAACGAACAAAAAAAGTTATTAAATCGACTAGAAAAGTTGTTAAAAAAACTTCAACCTCAAAAACCAAGATTAAAGTTAAGAAAACTATTAAGAAAGTTTCTAAAAAAGTTGTCAAGAAGATAAAAACCAAAGGTATTAAGAAACAAATACCCCAAATAAAAGGTTTGGGCACAAAAGATGTTGAAGATATTAGGCAGAGGTACAAAAAATATAATTTTCCTGTAGAGATAGAACATTTGTTGTATAAAGGCCAAGATCAGGGTTTTATTACTCAACAAGAGTTGTCTCAGTCTTTTCCTGAAGCAGAAAAGAATGTAGAATTGTTAGACAAATTGTATGAAGTGTTCTTTGAATTAGGTGTAGAGGTTGTAAATGTTAGAGATGACTTAATTTGGCAATTGGATGCTGAGCCAGTGGAAACTAAAAAAACCAGAAAAGGCTCGAAGGCAAAAATAAAATCTAAAGCCAAAGAATCAGATGTAACGGCTGGAGAAGACTCGGTAAGGATGTATCTGAAAGAAATCGGTAAAATTGATTTGCTCAAAAAACATGAAGAGGTAGCTTTGGCTAAACGAGTGGCGGCAGGTGATAGGACAGCGTCTAAGCAATTAGCTGAGGCCAACCTGCGTTTAGTGGTGTCTATTGCTAAAAGATATATTGGCAGAGGGTTAACTCTTTTAGATCTTATACAAGAGGGAAATATCGGTTTGATGAAAGCAGTAGAAAAGTTTGATTACACTAGAGGATTTAAGTTTTCAACCTATGCTACTTGGTGGATTAGACAAGCTATTACTAGGGCTATTGCTGATCAGGCCAGAACTATTCGTATCCCTGTTCACATGGTAGAAACTATGAATAGATTAGCTAGAACTCAAAGGCAGTTAGTTCAGGAATTAGGTCGAGCTCCTTCACCAGAAGAAATTGCCAATGAAATGGAATTAGAAATAGAAAAAGTTAACCATATTCTTAAGATTTCTCAAGAAACAGTTTCTTTAGAAAAACCAGTAGGGGATGAAGATGATAGTTTATTAGGTGATTTTATTAAAGATGAAGATAGTTTAACTCCAGAAGAGCAGTCAGCTTATGAATTGTTAAAAAGTGATATTGGATTGGTGTTACATCTTTTAACCCCCAGAGAACAGAAAATTCTAAAAATGAGGTTTGGTTTGAGTGGTAATTGGGCTCATACTTTAGAAGAAGTTGGTAGAGAATTCGGGGTAACTCGTGAGCGTATTCGTCAAATTGAAGCTAAGGCATTGATGAAATTGAGAAGATCAAAAGACAGCAAAAAACTCAAAGATTATTTGGAATAGAATTGGAATAGAATCAGTAGGTATTTTAATAATCCGGGGTAGCTCAATGGTAGAGCAACTGCCTGTTAAGCAGTGGGTTGCCGGTTCGAATCCGGCCCCCGGAGCCAAGAGAAAACGAGCAAAGCGACCCAAGTGCCTTGTCAATAACATATTAGAATGATGGGAGTATTTGTAGAGATTGTAGCATTAATTGTCGGAATATCTTCTTATTTCTGGATTTCCAGACTAGGAGGAGTTTTGATATTGGTTGGTTTTTTGTTATACATGATATCAAAAATGTTGACGATTAAATATATCAACAATAAATGCTCCAGGATTGATAGATATTGATTTAAAATTTCCGCCTCCACCTGCTAAACCTTATTTTTGGGAAGATACAGCTGGAACCGGCGTTGTGCCTAAATGGGTATCTATGGTCGGTCTTATCGGTCCAGTGTTGGTTATCCTCGGAGTTATATATTCATTAGCTGTGTTGGTCCTATGATTAATGAGATTGCTGATAAAGTTCAGCGAATAATTGGTAAGAGCACCGAAATAAGCGAAAGCGAAGTGGTGCACTTATTGACTTTGTGCGGGAAGGCTATTGAAAGAGATACCCTTGAGGACAAGTATCAGGTACTCAAGTTTTTCCGTGATTGGGCGCAACACACTAACATTGAATGGTCCAAGCCCGGTTTGGATATGTTACTTGAATTACAAAAAACAATTGTTGTAGTAGATGGTCTGCACGACCATGATGCTATGTTGCGTACTATATCAAGCGTCTTATCCCTTGAGCAACTCAGATCTGAATTGAAGAGAATGCTTGTACATCTTAGCGTTTCCTCGAAAATACTTGATTCTGATGGTTGGTGGAGAAAATTTATTATTCATTTGGTCTCGATCTTAAAAGATTGTCCAATACAATTTCCTAAGCAGTTAAATTCTAATGCTAAGTATGCAAGGGATATCTATAAACAAATTATGGATATACCATTATTTGGTAAGCAGGACGGGGTCGTTGGTCTTTCGGTAAAAATGTTGGATGGTAATATCTATAACCGTCCTGAATTAGCAAACCGGCAAGTGCCAAATTTAGCTATTAAACTTAAGAGTACCACCACCATTATGTCCCCCTTAACATTGGGGAAGCAGCATTTAGCTGTCTAAAGTTCTACAATTAACCCATCTGCGTTCCGACCTATCCAGAACCCCTCAATTACCTCCTTTGGTGGTGGTTCTGAACCCGTCTGCTGAGCCAATCGTTAGTTTTCACCCTTTCAGCAATGAGGGCGAATGGTTTTGTGTAGGTTGTTTTATTGTTTTTACTACTTTATTTTAGTTTGCAATAATAACTGTCCAAGCTAGCATTTTATAGTATTAGAAAACGCCTGTTATATCTGGAAAATCTAAATAAGTATTGATTTGAAGGGTCTCTGTCTGGTTAAATAAAGGTAAGGGAGGATCCAAGTAAACTCTGGAAATTGCTCGGTAATGGCAAATACATCTTATCCCTCAACTGATAATCTATGACCGAGACAAAAACTTCAAAGCAAACCTCTAAAAAGGTTACGTACCAGGACGTAGCTAACTTCTTCTTAGCTTTTGCTGATGATAAAGGCGAAACCATTACGAATCTTAAATTGCAGAAACTGGTCTATTATGCTCAAGCTTGGTTCTTGGCAAACCATAAAAAACCCTTGTTTAAAGGTGATTTTCAGGCTTGGGTACGCGGTCCAGTCTTGCCTGAGCTTTACCAAACTTATAAGGAGCGAGGTTCCACTCCCATCCCTGCCGATATAACTATGCAAGAGATAGAAAAACAGTTAGACCCTGAGGTTATTGCCTTTTTGAAAGAGGTAGCCCAAGCTTATATGCCTAGTGGTGCCTATGAGCTTGAATTGATGACCCACCAGGAAGACCCTTGGATTGAGGCTCGAGGCAATCTAGCTCCAGATGCTAAGTGCAATGTGGTTATTTCTATAAATACAATGAGGAGTTACTACAGTGGGAAAATCAAAGATCCGGCCAACTAAGATTCAGTTTGCTTCAGATAAGGTTGTGTTGTCCAAAATCAATAGAGATACACTCGTCTCTTTTAATTTTCGTAGACTGAGGACAGAGGGAGAAAAATTTAAGTATAAAGATAAAGATATCTCTTACTTTAATAAGCTTGTAGAGAGATTAAAAGATTTGTGTTGTATGACGAAATTGGATATGACTATTAGGAATAGTGATGGTTTAAGATGTCATAAAATCGACTTTTCAGATACTCGGGTTTCTGAAGATGGATTTGGGAATGTTGGTGAAGATGTGGCTGAGGATGCCTGGCAGTTTCAGCTTTCTTCCAATAAACACGGCAGAGTACACGGATATTTTATTGATAATGTATTTTATGTGGTTTGGCTAGATCCGAAGCACGAACTCTGTGGACAAGCATAGCCTTAGGTGGCTTGAGGTTGAATATGGTTTAATTTCTCTAGAATAGGTTGAGGGCCTTGAAGCTCTAATGTAATTGTCTTCCAACCCAAAGTTCGAAAATCGCTTGAGAAAGCGAGCCACGAATAAATTAGTCGCTACAGGAGCGGGTTTTTGTGAATGTGTAATAATGTATATATGAAAAACTTTAAGCATAAAGCAAAAAAATTACAACAAGATAAAAAAGTGGTTTTTACCGCACAATCTTGTAAGAATTTTCATCAGAGAATGTTAATTTGTAAATATGTTTTTGAACAAGGAGCTGTACCGATAAACCCCTTTAATGTTTTTGGTTATTACCTTTATGAATTAGTAAACAGAGATTTAGTCAGAAATGGTAATAACAATCTAATAAAACGATGTGACGAATTATGGGTATTCGGGGACTTAAGTGATGGGGTATTAGCTGAAATCCAAATGTTTAAAGAATTAAAGAGACCAATCAAATATTTCGATATTTCGAATTTGCCAAAAGAAATAAAAGAAATTCCAAAGACAAGAGCAGTTTTAGAAGGCGAAGTTAAAGAATTTCAGAAAGTCTTGTAGTTTACTGTAATTCATCCATCTCTTTTCTTATTTTCACCCAGTCCAAAGTTCTGAACTCGTCCAATAGGGGGAGCCAACAGAGGAAAAAACTCTGAGAGCAGATTTTTTGATATGATAAATAAATGAATAACTTAAAACAATCATCTTTCTATCGAGAAAAAAAGCAGCAATTATTGAAGACAAAGAAGAATGCTTATGATGCACTGAATGCTAAGAGACCGAAATTAAGAAGGATACCTGGGACAAAGAAAAGAAAGTGAAGTTGAATTATTACTTCAACAATAGGTAAAACAGGTTCTAAGTCTGTCCAGTAGGGGGAGCCAACCATGGAATAAGTTTGACTGAGAACTGGTTTTTTGATATAGTCAAGCTTTCAAGGGTTTGACATCCAGTACACCACAAAGGAGGGATATAACATGCCCGAGCAACCACAGCAAGATGGTGGAGATGAATTGGTCAGCCCACAGAGTGTGCGGCAGGCTGCTCACTCTGATCTCACCTATGTTGAGGAGATGGAAGAAGCACAGCGTTTGGGCATTTGTCCTGTCTGTCCTGGTGGCAACATTAGAAAAGATCCCCAGAAGTGGGATGCTTACAACCTGAAAGAGACTGCCTACTGGACGGTGCGTCAGACACCTTACTCTTCGTCTGGGGCAGAGTTCCACTTCATTATTTTTCTTAATCGACACGCCACTCGTACAGATCAGCTGACAGCCGAAGAATGGATAGATCTACATGAAGTGATCAACTGGTTGACATGCAAGCCCAAGGAGATTGCCACCCGGTTGTATGAGCTGCGACAGGCTGGTCGATGGGATGGTCAAGTTGACTATCAAAGCCCATCTGGATATGTTTTTTGGATGCGCAACGGAAGCCCATCAAGGACTGGTGGTGCCATGGCCCATCTCCATGTTCAATTTGTTGTGCCCGCAGAGAACGAAGCAGTGAAGCCGATCTTTGGCCAGGAGCAGCCAGAGTGCTAAATTTTCTTATTATTACTACTGGACGCCAAATCCTATTGTAGGTTCTATCCTACACCCGTGTCTAACAGACACCAAAACACCTGGGTTAAGGGTGTTTTTTCTTATATAACTGCTCGAAGCTCGTCCAAGACGGGAAGCCACACAAATAATCTGCTCTTGAAGCAGAGTATTCTGTATATTCATAAGCTAAGTTAGAATATTCTAGCTATTTTTTAATATATATATTATTCTGAAATATCACATTGACAAGGAGGCAAGATTGATGAAGCAAGTTAAAACTTCTTTGAAAAACAGTTTTAAGTATGACATAAGAATTGCCAATGAAACTATTAAAAAAACTGAGCTACTGCAACAACAGTTAGAAACTATTAATTTTCGAAAAGCTACCTACAAAGTTAATCTGCGTTCTATGTGGGAGAATGAAGGTGAGCCGAGTACGGAAACTATCTATATAGGGACTATTAAAAACGCGATTTCTGCTGCCGAAGCCGAATTTAAGCGAAAGAATAATCGTTCAGATGTTCAGGCTTGGTATACGGTCTACATTCTGATAGGCGAAGCCTATGTGAATGTTCCCAGTGCGTGCTGGAAAGACTACAAAGAAAACATAAAGGAGGTTAACCCATGTTGACAACAGGTATTGTTCTGGTGATTGTCGGTATTCTTGGGGTAGTGGTTACATGGATTTTTGTAGCTGTTAAAGCTATGTCAGACGATAGTGCCGATAACCGTCAGAAATTCATGAGTATTGGCATGATTGTCCTTGCCATTTTTCTGTTTATTTTCATTGCAGGGGCATTCACCATCGGTTTTCACTTCCTGTACAAAATAAATGAGACATTAACTATGACTGCCTACCTAGGTGGTCTTTTTTTTGCACAAAATATGTTCTAATTTCAGCTAATCAGGAGATCTGACTCCAATCAAAAGTTCTAAGTCTGTCCAGTAGGGGGAACCAAGACAAGATAAACCGCTTGTAGAGCTGGTTGTTTTTGATAGAATAGGGGAAAGCGGTAATAGAAGGTGTAACACACTGAGACCATGCTCGCTCGGTACGGTTCAGGCTCTGCACCCTGACCAACCTGGACGTCTAGATCGCCGACTTGGGTCGCCCATCTACTATGTAGTATATGGGTTGGGGTGATAATCCGGGCTCTATTACCGCCCTTTTCTTTCTTGTATTACAGTCACCTTTTAAAGGTGGTTTTTTATGTGGTTGCCAAGGTTCTAACATCATCTATCCAGGGAAGCCAAATAAGGAATAATTAACTCTGGGACTATAAACTTTTGACAAGAGTAGTTTTTTAATATATGTTTTTATTACAGTATTTACTGAGTGAAACTTGAAAAAGGAGGTCTCCAAAACAATGCCTAATTCTGATCGGGCAGTAGAAGAGTCAATTCCACTTGCTGAATTTTTTGAGGAAAGGGAATTTGACCGGAGGTTAGGGCGCAAAACTGTTAAGGTTGCAATCAAACCAATGACTGAAGAGCAGGGAAGACAGGCATATCCTTACAGACCAAGATCGAAATATTCAGAGTCATATTTTGGTGGGGATGCCTGTGAAGACGATACATGTCTGCTTCTCAATAAGATGGCAACCCGATGCAAGATGTGCAAAGCTGCTACGAAGAATGGACACCTTATCAAAGGTGTTTGTCCTGACTGTGATGGTCGCTCTGAGTACAATGAAATCGATCCTCATGACCCTGACCCTCGTTAGTGAAGGCTGTAGAAGTTAATGATTGAATTGTGGCCACCCTTAAGTGGGTGGTTTTCTTTTATTTTATTATGATGGTGGGGTTTTGAAACAGAGGTAAATCAAATTAACATACTACACATAAAGCCCTCGACAAAGAGGTTGGTTTTGTGTAGATTAGAATATCAAGTTCTTTGAAATAAATCAGATCAGGAGAGATGATTATGCGTCAACGTCATAAACATGATCTAGACAAAGAAGAAAATAAAATGCAAGATGATGCTAGTAATTGCCTAGGTTGCACGATAGGCATCTCATTGATAATTGCTGGTTTTATTTGGGGGGGTTATGAGTTGATTATTTGGGTTATTTCTTTGTTTTCGTAATTTGGCACCTGTTTGCTACTGGGTGCCTTTTATTTAATTAAAACGCTTTTTGTCAGCGAATAATTAAAGAAATTTTTTTTTATATATTAAAATATACTTAACTGGACAAGTAATTATTTGTTTGATAGCATTACAGACGACATCGCGGGGTGGAGCAGTGGCAGCTCGCCAGGCTCATAACCTGGAGGTCGTGGGTTCGAATCCCACCCCCGCTACCATAGATGAAAAGTGAAAACTGTGTCCTGCATAGTTCTGCTGTACAGTAGAATTGATTTGTAATTTTGTAATTTAGTTTGTGATTTTGGTGTTTTTAATCCAGGTAATCCCTAAGACGGTTTGTATTTGGGCTGAGCTTTATTTGTAATAAAACTTTTGCTTCGATTTGACGAATGCGCTCACGAGTTACGCCAAATACTTTGCCAACTTCCATTAAAGTTTGTCGTTGTTCTCCATTTAATCCAAACCTTTTTTCAATTATTGATTTTTCTCTGTGGTCTAAATCTAAGTCATCAAGATTTTGGTTAATTATATCTTTAAGTGTTGTATTTAATGTTTGCTCCTCAGGATTAGGGATTTTTGTATCTGGTACAAGAGCTTTTAAGTCAGCATCATCCCCGAACAACCTTGATTGTCCTTCTGTTAAGGGCCTGTCAAGTGAATCTGTATACTTCATAATGTTTAATATTTTTTCCAACTCTTCTTCACTGCTTATTTTTGTATTCAAAATAACTTCTATAGCTAACTCATCTCTAGTTGGCTGTCTGCCCAATTCTTCTGTCAAAGAATTTCTAGTTTTTCTAACTTTATTTATTTTTTCTACTACATGTACAGGCTTTCTGATAATATCCTCTTGGTCAGCAATACCTCTATTTATAGCTTGCCTAATCCACCAGGTGGCGTAAGTGGAAAATTTGAATCCCTTAGTTGGATCAAACTTTTTTACTGCTCTCATTAAACCAAGGTTTCCTTCTTGGACTAGATCTAGAAAATCTAAATGTCGAAATTTATATTTTTTAGCAATAGACACAACTAGGCGTAAATTAGCCTCAGTTAATTTTCGTTTGGCATCTTTGTCTCCTTCTCGCACGAGAGTGGCACATTTATATTCTTCTAGAGGGGATATTAAGCCCGCTTTTTGTCTAAGATCGTGGTCAAGATAAATTCGAGCTGAGTTAGTGATATCTATTTTCGGTGATATCTCTAAATTGTCTGATGGTTTATTATTATTTTGTCTTTTTTCTAACAGAGCATTCAATAGAGGTGTTTTTTGTGGGTCTGTTACTACATATTTTCTTCTACGTTTTGTTCCTATCGATTTAGCTGGGGTAGTGAGTAGGTTTATAGAATTTGTATCTTCTTCTCCATATAAAGCTGTTATTGTTTCGCTAATTTCTGCAATTTTATCAGTGTCGCCTTTGCGTCTGGCTGTTGTCAGTTCCTGCTTTAAAAGGGCTCGTCCGTTATCTTGAGGTGAACCATTAGCTTTTTTAGTTTTCTTTTTTAGTTCTTTTCTTTTTTTAACTGGTTTTGATATTTCTTGTTCTTTATATAAATCAGCAAGTAATAATCTTGTAAATTTAATTTGTTCTTCATCTTTTTCTGCTTGGACAATTTCTAGTTCGGCTTCTAATAATTGAATTTCTTCTTCTGCCCAATTTTTTTCTAGCGTAAGATCTCTTGCATCGCCAGTTGGTTTTTCGATGATTGCTGTTGGGTTTTCTGGGGTTTTGTTACGCATTTAGATATATAAACTCATATAATAATGTAGTAAAATCAATCTAATATAGTTGTGCAATATTAGGAGTCTTACTGTAAAAGAAGCAGTAGATGAAATAAATTTTGGTGGGCTCGGCAGGATTCGAACCTGCGACCAACCCCTTATGAGGGGGCTGCTCTACCGCTGAGCTACGAGCCCCAGTTATTATACTTTAGTAAAACTGATTTTTAGTTATATATCAAGATTATATCAAGTAGTAGTCAGAAATTAGCCAAAAATGTAATCCCACCATTTTTGAGGATTGTTGTCTGAATTGTTGTCTTCCATATCTTGAATATCTTTGGTTTGACCAGATTCTGTACTATCAAAGTTGGGTTGAGGGATAGCTAATACTTGTTCATATGGTTTTCTATAACCTAGTTTTCTTCTAGCTTCCCGTTCTTTAAATGATTCAGTGCCTCGATAAGCAATTAAGTGTCGCAGTTCTTGTCCTTTTTTTTGAAGCTGAACAATTTCAGTTTTTAGTTTGGTTATCTCGGTATTAATTTTATAATTTTGCCAGATAGCTTCAGTAGTGGCAACTAACATATATATAAAGATAGCAGCTCCAATTATTAGGAAGATTTGGGAGCGCACTTTTTTTCGTTTTTTGAATTGTTCTAGTTTATCAGTCTTCACTTTTTTATTTATAATGGCGAAGCCAGGCGTAGTTCTGCTGTACAGCAGAACGAAGACTGGTGCCAGGGGTGAGAATTGAACTCACGACCAACAGCTTATGAGTCTGCTGCTCTACCACTGAGCTACCCTGGCAAATAATCAAAGGATATTGATAAAGTACAATTATAGAATAGCGTAATTTAGGCTAGGCAAAAAGGCAATATTTATGAGTTTTGTTTAAAATCTGATTTATCTGATTATAATAAGTGTGCAATGAAATTAGTGAAATACATAAGAGATAAAGTTGAACTTGGAGGATTTCCGGGCAGAAATTCAGTTTTAGTAGTAGCTGTATCTGGGGGGGTTGATTCTGTGGTACTGTTACATATTTTACTGCCCTTAGCTGGTCATTATGATTGGGAGTTAATTATAGCTCATTTAAATCACAGTTTACGCCAGGTAGCGGATAGGGACGCTAAGTTTGTTTCTGATTTAGCTAAGAGTTTGAGTTTGAAATTTGTAACTAAAAAAGTTGCTGTATTAAGTTTGGCCAAGAAACAAAAACTAACACTTGAAGAAGCTGGAAGGAAAGCCAGATATGATTTTTTGAGAAATGTGGCTAAAAAATACAAAGCAGAAGCAATTGTAACTGCTCATACATCTGATGATCAGGTCGAAACCATACTCATGAATTTATCAAGAGGAGCGTCTACTAGAGGATTAGCCGGGATGCAGGAGTTAGGGAATAATATTTGGCGGCCATTGCTTGGTTTAAGCAAAGAACAACTCCTCAAGTTTGCCCAAAAATATGGTTTAAAATACAAAGAAGATAAAAGTAATAAAGATTTAAATTATACTCGTAATCGAATTCGCCACTTATTAATTCCAACATTATTACAGATTAATCCAGGGGTTTTAAAAGTTATTTTGAGAAATGCCGAAGTTTATACTGATTTGAAAAACTTTTTGGATGACTATGTACAACAGGTATATAGTAAAGTATTATCTAAAGCCACTAAAAATTTAGTTAGTTTAGATAATTATACCTTTGGTAAATTACATCCATTTATTCAAAATGAAATTTTATTATATGCAATTAAGGTACTACAAGGTGATAGGCAGGATTTTAAGAAAATTCACTTGCAGGAAATGATGAAGGTAATCAAAAGTTCTAAGAGGGAATCCTATAAGCAACTGCCATCTAAATTGTTCCTGATAAAGACGTGTGATACGATTATTATTAGTCGTCGCAGACCTAAGAATTTATAAGTTTATGAAGCTCAATAGAAATAAAATTATTGGCTATGGCCTGGTTATTATATTAGGTGCAAGTCTTATATACAGTCTTTTTGGTGTTGATGCCAGTCCGGTTAAAGAAATTCCATTTAGTCAAGTTATAGAGGATGCGTCAACTGGTAGGATAGATAAGATTATTATTAATGGTGATGAACTGACAATAATTGGTAGTAATGGAGTGGAGTATTTGTCACGCAAGGAGCCCAATACGTCTTTAATTGAGGCTGGTATTGATCCAACAAAAGTCATTATTGAAGTTCAAGATGATTCTGCCAATGCTATTTGGTTAGGTTTAATTACATCTTTAATACCATTTATTTTGATTTTTGGATTTTTGTGGTTTATGTTGCGTCAAGCTCAAGGAGCCAGTAATCAAGCTTTGTCTTTCGGTCGCAGCCGTGCCAGAATGACATCACAACACGATAAAAACAAGATTACCTTTAAAGATATAGCTGGTGTGCATGAAGCTAAACAAGAACTTTTAGAAGTAGTAGAGTTTTTAAAGTACCCAAGCAAATTTTTAAGTATGGGGGCAAGAATTCCTAAGGGAGTTTTACTGCTTGGTCCTCCAGGAACTGGTAAAACATTGTTAGCTAAAGCGGTAGCTGGAGAAGCTGGGGTACCATTTTTCAACATCTCTGGTTCCGAGTTTGTCGAAATGTTTGTTGGTGTAGGGGCTTCTCGAGTTAGAGATCTGTTTGCTAAAGCTAAGCGTAATTCACCAGCCATTGTGTTTATTGATGAAATAGATGCAGTGGGTCGTCAAAGAGGTGCTGGTTTAGGTGGCTCACATGACGAAAGAGAACAAACTCTCAATCAGATTTTAGTGGAGATGGATGGATTTGAAACAGATACCAATGTAATTATTATAGCTGCCACTAATCGCCCTGATGTATTAGATCCTGCCCTTCTGCGGCCTGGACGCTTTGATCGAAGAGTAATTTTAGATAAACCAGATGTTAAAGATAGAAAAGCTATTTTAGAAATCCATGTTCGCAATAAGCCATTAGAGGATAGTGTAGACTTAGGTATTCTGGCCTCTCAGACCCCTGGTTTTACTGGAGCTGATTTGCAGAATTTGGTTAATGAAGCATCAATTTTAGCAGCTCGACATAATAAAAAACGAGTTAGTCAGTTGGAATTAAACAATGCTTTAGAGAAAGTTTTGTTGGGACCAGAGCGCCACAACAAAATTCTTAGTGATCAAGAGAAAAAAATTACAGCTTATCATGAAGCGGGTCATGCCATTGTTTCGCATATTTTACCGCACGGAGACCCCGTGCATAAAGTTTCGGTTATATCTCGAGGTATGGCCTTGGGATACACCTGGAATATGCCTGCTAGTGATAAGTATCTTCATTCTAAATCACAATTTATTGACGAATTGGCAATTATATTAGGTGGTCGAGTGGCGGAAATGTTAGTTTTTAAAGAGATGACTACAGGCGCGTCAAATGACTTGAATCGTTCTACTGAACTGGCTAGAAAGATGGTAACCCATTTTGGTATGAGTGATAAGCTTGGACCTATTACCTTTGGTAATGGTGGCGAGGTAATATTTCTGGGCAAAGAAATTCATGAGAGAAAAAATTATAGTGAAAAAATTGCAGCAGTGATTGACGAAGAAGTTTCGTCTATCATTAATCAAGCTGAAAATAAGGCAGTTTTGGTATTAAAAAAGTATCGCAAGGAACTGGATGCTGTATCTGCCCGATTGATTAAGGATGAGACTATAGAGAAGGAAGATTTTGAGGCTTTCTTTCCGGATACTGCCACCAAGAATGATGATAATTAATCCATGATTCGTAACCTTATCAATAGACGTTCTAGTGTATTAGAAGCAACAGTAGTTTTGGCTGTTGCCTCTTTAGTTAGTCGTTTATTTGGATTAATCAGGGATAGAACTTTAGCGGCGCATTTTGGGGCAGGGGATATTTTAGATGCTTATTTTGCAGCGTTTAAAATTCCTGATCTAATTTTTGGTCTATTAATTTTGGGCGCATTGTCATCAGCGTTTATTCCAGTGTTTACAGATTATATTAAGCGTAATGGTAAAGATGAGGCTTGGAGCTTAGTTAATTCGTTAGTTAATTTTGGCATAGTATTATTAACTGGCATTTTGCTGCTTATTGCTATATTTGCTCCTCATTTAGCTAAAATTATAGTACCTGGTTTCGAGCCGGATAAACAAATGATGGTGGCTAACTTGATGCGAATAATGTTGCTCTCTCCTTTGTTTTTTGGCCTAAGCAATTTGGCGGGTGGCATTCTTAATTCATTCAAGAATTTTATTGTTTATGCTATAGCACCCATTGCTTATAATTTAGGTATTATCTTTGGCGTAATTTTCTTGGTGCCAATTTTTGGCTATATGGGATTGGCTTATGGTGTAGTTTTAGGCGCCTTTTTACATATGCTTATTCAATTACCCAGTGTATTTGCATTGGGTTATAAATATAGGATGCATATTAATTTTCGACATCCAGCATTACGTCGAATAGCTGTTTTAATGATACCCAGAACCATGGGCATTGCTGCTTATCAAATATCTATTTTAGTTAATACTATAATTGCCTCTACATTAGCTGTGGGTAGTATTGCAGTTCTAAATTTAGCGGACAATTTATACAGTTTGCCGGTTAGTATATTTGGTATATCTTTTGCTGTGGCTGTTTTTCCAACTTTGGCTGAAAGATATACTCTCAAGCAAATTGATGAATTCAAACAAGATTTTATCCAAACTTTGCGCCAAATTTTATATCTGATTGTTCCTACAATGATGCTGTATTGGCTGCTGAGAGCTCAAATAGTCAGGCTAATTTTGGGAGCTGGGCAGTTTGGATGGGAAGACACTAGATTTACTGTGTCGGTGTTGGCTTTCTTAACTTTCGGTATGGCAGCTCAGGCCACAATTCCACTTTTGGCTCGTTCTTTTTATGCGTTGCAGGATACTAAGACTCCATTTTTGACTAGTTTAGCAGCTTTGACTATTAATGTAGTTGGTGCTCTTATTTTAATTAAATATCTTAATGTAGTTGGGTTAGCTTTGGCTATTTCTATAGCAGCTGTTGTTAACGCAGTTATTTTGTTTTTAATACTAAATCGTCGCCTACATGGGTTGTCAGTTAAGCCATTGATGAATATGGGAGCTAAGATAATAATTAGTAGTTTAGTGATGGGAGGATTGGGTTATGGTGCTTTGCATGCCGCTAGCTGGGTAGTAAATACACATACTTTTTGGGGGTTGTTAACTCAAACTTTAATAGCAGTAGCAGTAGCAGTCTTATCATATTTGGCCATGACTCGTCATTTCAATCTACCAGAGGTTAAAATAGTAATGAAACCATTTCAAGCCCTGATTAAGAGATTTTGATTATGTTATTAGGAATTCCATGGTACATTTATGCGCTGGCTTCTGCTGCTTTTATTGGAGTTAAGACTGTATTACAGAAAGCTGAGTTAAAAAAAGAGCATTCTCTTGACTATGTAGTGGCCTTTTCTTTAGTTACTATGATTATTGCTTTTTTCCTTTGGCCTTGGGTACGCTTAAGTAATTTGGATTTATTGAGTATTGTTTATACCTATGTAGCTGCAGCTTTAGGTTCAATAGCTATTTGGCTTGGTGCTAAGGCGCTACGTCATCTTGAAGTTTCTTTTGTATCTCCCCAAACTGTTCTGACTACTGTTTTTTCTTTATTCTTTGCCTATTTATTCCTTCATGAAGTTCTTACTGGGAATCAATGGATAGGAGTAGCCGTGTTGCTTTTAGGTGGAGTGATACTAGTAAGAGGTTCTTTTGTATCTTTTCATTCCTTTGGCTTGCCGGCTAAACTTCAGATTGGGAAATGGTTTAATAAGAAAACAATTTGGCTTTTTGAACTGTTTTTGATCTTATCGATGTTCCTTTTTGGTTTAGCTACTGTTTTTGATAAGATTGTTTTAACTCGTATTGATGTTATTACTTTTATCTTTTTGATTAGCATTTTTCTTTTCATTAATCATTTAATTTTATATTGGGCAGTGGTAGGGGATATTAGACAAATACCAGCTAGAGTTGATCATTTGGGTTGGATGATTGTTGGTATTGCTGTATTAACTATTTTGTCACGTCTAACTTATGCTCAAGCTTTAAATCTAGCAGATCTGTCATTAGTTATGCCATTGAAAAAAATATCTATCCTGATCCCTACTATTTGGGGTGGTCAATTATTTAAAGAGAAACATTTATCTATGCGCATAGCTGTGGCTTTATTAATGTTGTTTGGTGTTTGGTTGCTGGTTAAATAAAAAATTAACCCCAACACTTTAGTGTTGGGGCTTTGAAGTGGGCCATATGTTTAGGAGAGTTCTTTTGATATATAAAAAAATGTCCAAGGGCCTCATCTTCTAGCTGCTATCTAAGATGGCCCTAAAAGGGAGACCCTCAGATCATTTGCATTATACATTGTTCATTAGGTTTGTCAATATTCTTGCTCTGAGAGCTGAAATTGTATTATAGCTAATATATTTTTAGTACAATGATTATATGACTCAAAACAAAATAAGAAACTTTTGTATAATAGCGCACATTGATCATGGTAAATCAACTTTGGCTGATCGGTTTTTGGAAATTACTAAAACTGTAGAAAAGCGAAAAATGAAAAATCAGCTTTTAGATACTATGGATTTAGAAAGAGAACGTGGTATCACTATAAAATTGCAGCCAGTACGAATGCAATACAAAGGTTATTTATTAAATTTAATTGATACGCCTGGGCATGTAGATTTTAGTTACGAAGTTTCTCGCTCTTTGGCTGCAGTTGAGGGTGTTATTTTATTAGTTGATGCTAGCCAGGGAATAGAGGCTCAAACTTTAGCCCATTTGAATTTAGCTAAAGACCTAGGTCTAAAAATTATTCCAGTGATCAATAAAATAGATTTGCCAGGGGCAGATATCAAGGCTGTTAAACAAGAATTGCTTAATCTTTTAAATATAAACGGGTCAGAGATTTTAGAAGTATCTGGTAAGACTGGTCTGGGTGTAGAAAAATTATTAGATAGAATAATATCAGATGTTCCAATGCCAAAAGGGAATGATAAAGATTCATTAAGAGCTTTGATTTTTGATTCTGTTTTTGATCGATACAAGGGAGTAATTGCTTATATTAGAATAATTGATGGCCAAGTTAAAGTTAACGATTCAATCAAGATGATGGCATCCAAAGCTGTGTCAGAAGTTTTGGAAGTTGGCATCTTTAATCCACAGCTAAAAGCATCAGATATTTTAGCAGCAGGTGAAATTGGCTATATAGCATCTGGTTTAAGGGATGTCAGTCAAGTGAGAGTAGGAGATACCATTACTTTGTCTACTGCCACTAATATAGAACTATTATCTGGGTATAAACAGGTTAAACCTTTTGTTTATGCTGGAATTTTTACAGTAGATAACAATGATTATTCTAAATTACGAGATGCTCTTTCAAAATTGGCACTAAATGATTCGGCGTTAATTTATGAACCAGAAAATTCTCCTGCGCTGGGTTTTGGTTTTAGATGTGGATTTTTGGGTTTATTGCACTTAGAAATTATTAAAGAAAGATTAGAAAGGGAATTTAATCTAAATTTAATTGCCACCACTCCCACAGTTAGTTATCAAATAACTTTAAATGATAGTTCTAAAAGTTTTATTAGTAATCCAACCGAATTACCACCAACTAACAAACTAAATTTTATATCAGAACCCTGGGTTAAATTAGAAATTCTATCTCCCGTAAAGTATTTAGGAGCGATTATAGAATTATTGCAGAACAAAAGGGGGATACAAAAAAATATTGAGCATTTAGATCAAAATAGAGTTTTAATAAATTATGAAATACCTTTAAGTAGCATTATTGTAGATTTTTATGATCAATTAAAAAGCATTTCGTCTGGTTATGCGTCTATGAATTATGAATTTTTAGAATACAGAAAAGGGAATTTAGTAAAAATAGATATTTTAGTTGCGGAAGCATCTGTAGATGCTTTAAGCATAATCGTAGATAGACCTTCGGCCAGAAATTTGGGTATATCTATCATTGAAAAATTAAAAAAATTGATACCCAGGCAAAATTTTAAGATTGCTTTGCAAGCGGCTATTGGAGGTAAGATAATTGCTAGGGATGATATTCCTCCATACAGAAAAGATGTGCTGGCAAAGCTTTATGGGGGAGATAGAACCAGAAAAGATAAATTGTTAAAAAAACAGGCTAAGGGCAAAAAACGGATGAAATCTATAGGCAGAGTTGATATTCCCCAAGAAGCTTTCTTGAAATTAATGAAATAAATAAACTGTTTGTAGACAGGATAATATGATTTTTTCTAGCACTCTGTTGACAAGAGTGCCAAGTTATATTTAAATAAATTGGTATGGATAATAATACTCGAAAAAAAGATGTACTCAAATTTTTAGTAGAAACTTTTGTGCATACTAATCAACCAGTAGGGTCAATGCAAATTGCTGAACAATTGCCTTACGAAATTAGTTCTGCAACTATCCGAAATGATATGGTCGAAATGACAGCTTTAGGATTACTAATCCAGCCTCATACTTCAGCTGGCAGAATTCCTACTGATGTGGGATATAGGCATTATGTAAAAATTCTAACCGAGGAACGAAAAGAGCTTTCTAGAAGGCAAAGGGAAATATTAGAGCGTCACTTTAAAAATTTAAAAAATTTGCAGGAAAAATATCAATTAGCAGCCAGATTATTAGCAGAGTTGTCCGGTAGCGTAGGATTTCTCATGGATGACACAAAGAGAGTTTATATGTCGGGTTTAAGCAATATGGCTAAGTCGCCAGAATTTAGTGACGAATCATTTAGAGTCAATCTAATCCAGGCTTTAGAACAACCGGACGAGTTAATACGCAATTTACCATTATCACTAGATTTTAAAGATATTAATGTAGTAATTGGTGATAATCCCCAAATTAAAAAAGCCACCATAGTAGTTTCTAATTTTGGCCCCGGAGGCAAAAAGATTATAAGTATTATTGGGCCAACCAGAATGCAGTATAAAAAAGCCTTACCGTTGATAAATTATATTAAAAAGATATTAGATGAATAAAAAAGATAAGCCAAAAAAGAAGATTGTTAGCAAGGAAAAGATTAATTGGGAGGATGTGGCGAAGCGAGCTATGGCAGATTTAGTTAATTATAAAAAGCAACAAGAGCAAGTGCGGGGTGAAATGACCCAATTTATGAGCTTAACTTTAATGCATAAATTTTTGAGCGTCTATGACGATTTAAATCGAGTGGTAAATATGGATGATATTCCAACTAATGTAAAAGAAGGTGTGCAGGCGATAGAAAAAAAGTTTGATGAGATATTTAAATCAGAAGGATTAGAAAAAATATCCGTAAAACCTGGAGATAAATTTGATCCCAATATAATGGAAGCAATTTCTTACGAAGATCACGATATATATAAAGAGGATGCGGTAATAGAGCAATTTGAAGCAGGATTAAAATATAAAGAAAAAATTATAAAACCAGCTAAAGTGCGCGTAGGCAAATAATTGCCAAGCGCATCCTGGCTTAGTCCAGGATCTTATAATGAATACATTAATTAGAGTAAAAGGAGATAAAAATGAATAAAATAATTGGAATCGATTTGGGGACAACAAATAGTGCTATAGCAGTAATGCGTGGGGGTAAAGCCGAAATTATACCAAGCGCAGAGGGAAATCGCACTATTCCTTCGGTAATTGCTGTTAATAAAAACAGTGAAAGATTGGTTGGGCAAATAGCTAAACGCCAAGCCGTAACTAATCCAGAAAATACAATTTCTTCGGTAAAGCGTTTTATTGGGCGCTCTTTTGACGATCCTGCAACTCAAAAAGATGTTAAAGATATGCCTTATAAAATAAAGAAAGGCAATGGAGGAGTTTTAGTAGAAATGGGAGGCAAAGATTATACACCTCCAGAAATTTCGGCTATGTTACTACAAAAAATTAAGGCAGATGCCGAAAAATATTTGGGAGAAGAGGTAAAAGAGGCAGTTATTACAGTACCAGCCTATTTTAACGACTCTCAAAGACAAGCTACTAAAGATGCCGGGCAAATTGCCGGGTTAGAAGTTAAAAGAATTATTAACGAACCCACAGCAGCTACTTTGGCTTACGGATTAGACAAAAATAACAAGAAAAATGAGAAAGTAGCTGTTTACGATTTGGGTGGCGGAACCTTTGATGTATCTATTTTAGAAATTGGAGACAGTGATGGAGAAGCTGTGTTCGAAGTTAAATCTACTAATGGAGATACTCATTTGGGCGGAGACGATTTTGATCAAAGAATTATTGATTGGATTGTAGAAGAATTTAAAAAAGATCAAGGAGTTAATTTAACCAATAATCCTTTGGCATTACAGCGTCTAAAAGAGGCTGCCGAGAAAGCCAAACAAGAATTATCCAGTTCTACCGAAACCGAAATTAATATTCCTTTTGTAACTGCAGACGAATCTGGCCCTAAACATTTAGTGATGAAACTATCTAGATCTAAACTAGAACAACTAATTGGAGATTTGGTTGAAAAAACCATTGCTCCAATGGAACAAGCTCTTAAAGATGCTGGTTTAGAAAAGAGTGATATTGATGAAATTCTCTTAGTTGGAGGGATGACCAGAATGCCTTTGGTTAGAGAAAAAGTTAAGAATTTCTTTGGCAAAGAATCTAGTCATAGTATTAATCCAGATGAAGCCGTAGCCATTGGAGCAGCCATTCAGGCAGGAGTTTTACAAGGTGATGTAAAAGATATATTACTTTTAGATGTTACTCCTTTATCGCTAGGGCTAGAAACACTAGGTGGTGTGGCAACAAAATTGATTGAAAAAAACACTACTATTCCAACTAATAAAACTCAGGTATTTTCTACAGCAGCAGACAATCAAACTTCGGTAGAGATAAATATTGTGCAAGGCGAAAGAGAGATGGCTGTAGATAACAAAACTTTAGGCAAATTTATTTTAGATGGTATTCCACCTTCACCTCGTGGTGTTCCGCAAATCGAAGTTAGCTTCGATATTGATGCTAATGGAATTGTAAATGTAGCGGCTAAGGATAAAGCTACCGGTAAGGAACAAAAGATTACTATTACCGCATCCTCGGGACTTTCTAAGGAAGAAGTAGAAAAAATGACAGCAGAGGCCGAAAAGCATGCAGGGGAAGATAAAAAGAAGAGAGAAAAAATTGATGTCAAGAATCAGGCAGATGGTTTAATTTATGCTAGCGAGAAGGCTATTAAAGATGCGGGGGACAAATTAGACGCCAAGATTAAGGATGAAATAGAGGATAAAATTAAAAAAGTTAAAGATTTACTAGAATCTGATAATATAGATGAATTAAAGAAGGCTATAGAAGAATTATCCAGTACTTTATCTAAAATTGGAGCCGATTTATACAAATCCCAGCCTCAGGCGCCAGAAGACCAAGCTAAAAATCAAACACAGTCTGAACCGACAAACAATAACTCCGAAACTAAAGAAGGTGAATTTAGCGAAGATGATAAAAAAGATGATTCATCTGATGAGAATAAATAATTAATTCATGCTATATTAAAGAAAGTTGAAAAGGGTATGTAATGAAAAAAGAAAACCTAGTATGGATTGGTTTAGCGCTAGTTTTAGTAGTAGTATTGACTGCGGCTAGTTGTCAAAGAGCTACGCCCCGTGATAACACAATTGATAATACAATAGATGCTAGCGAAGATGATCAAACAAATGATGATATCAATGGAGATAATGGTCCTGACTTTACTCCCTATCCTGGCACTGATCCTTTATTAGACAGTGGTTTGCCCGATCCAGACACATATCAGGCTGTATTAACTCGAGAAACTCAAGATGCCACAGATTTTATCAGACTCATTCAACCAGATACAGTTTTAATAGCAGTGGCTGCTAAGTACATTAACTCTTTGTCTAACACTTTTGGATTAAGCACTAATTATTACATTTTCAGTTCAGCATCTGATCACAATTTTTACTATTTAGTAAATGTGCCCAGAAATGGTTTAGATTCAATGAAAAGATTTTTGATGCCAGTTCAGGACTTTGATTTAGATTTTGATTTATTACCTGTTCCTTTTCAGTATTGGAGTATTAATTGTATTAAGGCTTTACTTTTGGCTGAAACTCAAGGCGGTGGATCTCAATTTAGAGCTAATCATAAGACTTTTGAGGTTTCAACAATTTTGGCAATTCCAGTGGGGCAACATTTAACCTGGTCGATTACTTATAAAGCTACAGATGGCTCAGGAGGTGTTTTACAGGTTCAGGTGCATGCCGATACTGGCGAAGTGCAAATAATAATTTAATATGAGCTATAAAAAGATATTTTTAGCCTTGTTTTTAATTTTATCTGGTTTTGGAATCTGGTGGGGCCTATTCAATTACTTTACTAGTAGTGATTCGACTTCTATTATACCTAGTTTTGCTTCTGGTAGTTTTTTGTCATTGGACTACATCAAAGAAGATTCAATTTTTAGGCAGGAATTAAAAAGTATTAAAAATATGATTCAAATTCAATCTCCAAATACTGACTTATTAGCTATTTCTATGGAATTTGATAATGGTTTAAATTATGATTATTTGGAAAGTTACAATTATATTTTTGGTTTTTCCAACCAGGGTGACAATGAATATTTAATTGTCAGCAGCTCAAAAACAGATAAGAATTTATCCCAGGCTTATATAGATCAGGATTTATTTGATGGAGTGAAACCAAGCTTATGGTCAGAAGAATATCTGAAAATAAATTTTGTGCAGGTTTTAGAAATTGTAGAGCGCGCTGGGGGATATAATTTTAGAATTGATTATAATAATGATTATAATGTTACCTTATTATTAATACAGCCTGTAGGAGGTGTGTTGAACTGGTATATTTCGTATTATGATGAGATCAATAATCAGGAACAGAATTGGATAGTTAATGCTTCTACCGGTACAGTTCAGATTGGATAATAAGTAGGTGTTGGCAGTGAGTTCAAAATATCATTAAATTTTTGGATGGATATATTGTTTGTTTGGCAAACTTATATTTTATAAGAAACTATGGCTAATAAAGATTATTATAAGATATTAGAGATTAGTTCAAATGCTAATTTGGAGGATATAAAGAAAGCTTATAGAAAGCTAGCTTTAAAATATCATCCTGATAAAACCAAGGGAGACAAGGAAAGTGAAAAACATTTTAAAGAAATAAATGAGGCTTATCGAGTATTGTCAGACCCAGCTAAACGTAGGCAATACGATCAATTTGGCCAGACCTTTGAGGGAGCTGCCGGCGGTGGTTTTTCTGGCTTTAGACCTGAGGATTTTAATAGATTTACTCAAGATTTTTCTGATTTGGGTGGATTTAATGATATATTCGAAAGTTTTTTTGGTGGAACTAGGTCAGCTCGTCAAAAACCAGAGGCTAGATTAAGAGGGAGAGATGTAGAAGTTAATTTAAAAGTTACTTTTGACGAAGCAGCTTTCGGAGTTACTAAAGAAGTTGGTATATCCAGGTTAGTTGTTTGCCAATTTTGTGATGGAACAGGTTCTGCCACTGGTCGCTTAACGGTCTGTGACAAATGTAGCGGCAGTGGCGAAATTCGTTCTAATCGTCGGACTATTTTAGGGATGATTACCCAGGTGCAAATCTGTGATGTGTGTAAGGGATTGGGTAAAAAGCCGGAGAAAATTTGTCGCCATTGCCGTGGGGATGGCCGGATAAATAAAACAGAACAGATTAAAATAGATATACCAGCCGGGATTGACAGTGGTCAAACGATTAAATTAGTTGATCAAGGCGAAGCTGGTTTTAGAGGTGCCCCAGCTGGTGATTTATATATTGTTATTCATGTATTGGAAAGTCTGGATTTTAAGCGCCAGGGATCTGATTTATATCGAACAGAGATATTAAATTATCCAACAGCCGTGCTGGGCGGAGAAATTAAAGTTAAATCTTTGACTAAAGATTTAAAACTGAAGGTTCCATCTGGCACTAAAAGTGGAGAAGTATTTAGGTTAAAAAGCAAAGGTTTACCTAAGGTTGGTCAATCTGGGCAGGGTGATTTATTCATTAAAGTAGAAATTGATATACCAAAGCGTCTTAATTTGCGCCAGAAGCGGATTTTAGAAGAACTAAAAGAAGAATTTTAAGATTGGCTTTCAGATTTATTCTTGTTATAGTGAATTTAGTTTTAATAATTAGTTTAATTTAGGGTTTATGGTACCAACTTGGGATTTAGTATTGTTGGTTTTCTTGGGGGCTAGTCTGGTGTATGGTTTTTTAATGGGCCAAGAAAAGGTGATTATAACATTACTGGGGGCTTATGTTGGTTTGGTAGTTGCCAATCAATGGGCAGCTAGCGCCCTAGGGTTTTTAGCTGGTCAATCATCGTCAGTATTGAGTAGTGAATGGATTAGTGGCAATGTATCTGTATTTACAGCTAAAGTTATTCTATTTACAGTAACGTTGTTAATTATTGCAATGTGTGGCGGTCTGGTAACTCATTCATTTATGGGCAGTGGTTTGATGGGATTATTTATCCAGTTGAGCTATAGTTTTTTAAGCGCAGCTTTGATTGCTTCTTCGATATTACAGTTTTTGCCAGAGGATACTAAAAATCAAATTACAGAAGGATCTTTTATAACTGCTCCATTAATTAATTATTATTCTTGGTGGCTGGTATTACCAGTATTGCTTATAGCATTGACAGGATTTTTAGCCCGAAAAGAATAATAATTTTTGTAAATATTTAACTGGTTTATTGTTCAATTCTTTTAAAGAAGGTTATGTAGTTTAGCAAATTATGAAGCGGATTAGACTTTTTGATTGGAGTGGGGGGCAGGATTTCTTTTACCAATGGAATAGATTAAAACGCCGAGAAAGAAATCTTCAGCTTTTTATTTCTGCCGCCTGGTTGCTGCATATCATTTTTTGGTTATTGTGGGCGTTTTTTATAACTCCTTATCCAGTAACTTTAACAGTGTCATTGGGTTTTAACTTGGGCTCATTGGTTTTTCTAAAGGATTATTTATGGCCTTTATTTAATACATTGTTTCTAATTTTGAATACCTGGCTGGTGCTTAAAATATATCCTAAAGATATCTTAGCCGCTTGGTTATTGTTGGGGATGATGATTTTTATGCAAGTTGTTGTATTGGGAGTGGTTTCATCATTATTATTAGTTGTTTGATATGCAATTATCTGCTCGTAGATTTTGGGAGGTTTTACCAGGAGCTACTTCATGGTTTATTTTAGCTTTGCCGTTTGTTTTTTCTTTTATTTGGCCAGCAGGAGTAGCTTGTTTTATTATAATTTTTGATGTTCACTTTTTGATAAAAGCTTTTGTTATGGGTGGACATTTGATTGCTGGTCATTCTCACTTAAAACGAGGTATGCGAATAAAGTGGTTGGATAGATGCCGTCAAACTGAAAATTTACCTGCTTGGTCGATTGAATTACTGAACAAATTTCATCTAGCCAAAGGATTTGAGCATCATAAATTAAAAGAAGAGTGGGAACAAATTGAACAAATTAAAAATCTGCCCGCTAAACAAAAGAATTGGCGCGATATTTATCATGTCTTTCTTTATCCAGTTTATAAGGAGAGTTACGAAATTATATCAAATTCCATTAAGGCTTGTTTGGCTAGCAATTATTCTAAAGATAAAATTATTATTCTTCTAACTATCGAAGAACGTGGCGGAGAACAGGTACTGAAAGATGCTCTTCGAGTTTCTAATGAATATAGAGATAAATTTTTTAACTTTATTGTGACGGTTCATCCTGACGGAATTGTAGGAGAGATGAAAGGTTGTGGCGCAAATGGGCATTGGGGTGGTCGAGTATTGAAAGATTATATTGATAATAAAGGTATTGATTATGATAATGTTATAGTTCACTATTTTGATATTGATACAGTGCCACACCGTGAATATCTAGCCTGTGTGACATATAATTATGTTATAAATCCTCAGAGAACCTTTAGAAGCTATCAGCCAATACCATTGTTCAATAATAATATCTGGGATGTGCCGGCAATAAATCGACTAGTGGCTCTAGGCTCGTCATATTGGCAGATGATTGAATCAACGCGTCCTTATCGATTAATTAATTTTTCATCCCAAGCGATGAGTCTTAAAACTTTAGTGGATGTAGATTTTTATGATCGATTTATAGTATCCGATGATTCTCGGCAATTTTATAGAGCCTATTTCCATTACAATGGAAACCATAAGGTAGTGCCGATTTTTTTGCCGGTATCAATGGACGCTGTATTAGGTAAGACTGCATGGGATACTATTAAAGCTCAATATATTCAAAAGCGCCGTTGGGCCTGGGGGATAGAGCACTTCCCATATTTAATGGAGAAGTTCTTTTCTACCAGGAAACAGCTTAGTTTTAAAGAACGCATTATTCATCCTTTTAGAGTGTTTGAGGGACATGTCACTTGGGCTACAGCCTCTCTTCTAATTGTTTTAGGTGGTTGGATGCCATTATTACTTAATCCGGATTTTAGGATGACAGTACTGGCTTTTAATCTCCCAGTTTTAGCTCGGGATTTATTGAGCATCACTTGGATTGGAGTTATTATCTCGGCTGCTATTGCTTATAGTCTGCTACCGCCTAGACCCAAACGTTATAATAAGTTTAAAAACATAGAAATGTTAGCCCAATGGATATTAGTTCCAATTTCTGGTATATTCTTTGGATCTATCCCAGCTTTAGATGCTGAAACTCGTTTGATGTTAGGAAAGTATCTAGGTTTTACAGTTACTCATAAAGAGCGGAAAGACAAAACCATTACCTCTACAGTGAGTGAGACTTTGAATGTTTGAATGTTAAAGTATTGTTGTCCCATTGCATAAAATTTAGGTTTATGTTAGTTTAAACTTATCAAACCTGCGGGGTGATCTTTGATGACAGACTTACATATATTAGACACCGATAGCAGTGGTTCTGATCAGTCGGGCGCAGGCATATTGATTACTGAGCTCCAGGACGATCTGCTTGAGGAGCTTCGTACCGGTTATCCCACTATGGATGGCCTAAAAAAGCGCTTCAAGGGTGTTGTGGAGATACTTACCGAAGGCGGTGGCACAGAGGACTTTTCTGCTGCTAAGTGGGAGACCTTTGCTGGTGATTCAGTTGAGGTGGGCCCACAGTACACAGATCTTTTACCCTTATTGCGAGATGACTTGAGTGACACCATAGGGGGTTGTTGTCATCATGTGGGTGATAACATGGATGAAAAGGTTTTCCTGCAGAAAGTTGCGCCAGTCAATGCTAGCATGATCAAATTCCTCAACAAGTTAGTGGCTCCGCCATAAAAAGCAGCTTGAGATGTAAGAAGAAAGTGCGAATCGAGGTACAATACTTGTCTTGATGACCATGTATATCGTAGCCCCCCAAATAACTAGGGGGGTTTTTCTTGACTTGTTTTAAGATTTTGCCATATAATACTACTTGCAAGGTATATTATCTAAATTAAAAAGGAGAAGCTGGCAAGGATTTCCAAATTGATAAGATGATTCTTTTGGGAAATCCAGACCTTTATAGGTCCGGTTTTTCTTTTAGCCACAAAATTCGAACTTTGACAATTTAGACGGTAATTGAATAGTGTAACTGTTAATTCTTTTTATTTTTTTGGATTTTTGTTTATCTTTAGAGATAAACAGATTTCTCTTTTTGAAAGTTTGATCCCCTGATAGTAGTTCTGCTGTCCAGCAGAACACTATGGGGCAGGCTGACTATGTCTTAAATCTTCAAAGTTTTAGACTATTGGTTGGTTGATCAAGCATTAAACTTTCTCTTTTTTGAGAGTTTGATCCTGGCTCAGGATGAACGCTGGCGGCATGCTTAACACATGCAAGTCGAATGGGATCCTTTGGACACCCATGGCAGACGGCTGAGTAACGCGTGGGGATTTACCCTTGGGTCGAGCATAACCTGCCGAAAGGTGGGATAATTCTCGATAGTCTCTTTTGAGTAAAGATTTATCGCCCAAGGAGGAACCTGCGTCCGATTAGCTTGTTGGTAAGGTAACGGCTTACCAAGGCTATGATCGGTAACTGGTCTGAGAGGACGACCAGTCAGACTGGGACTGAGACACGGCCCAGACTCCTACGGGAGGCAGCAGTGAGGAATATTGCACAATGGGCGAAAGCCTGATGCAGCAATGCCGCGTGCAGGAAGAAGGCCTTCGGGTTGTAAACTGCTTTTATTGGGGAAGATTATGACGGTACCCAACGAATAAGGGCTTGCTAACTACGTGCCAGCAGCAGCGGTAATACGTAGAGCCCGAGCGTTATCCGGATTTATTGGGCGTAAAGAGCTCGTAGGCGGATTGGTAAGTCGAATATTAAAGACCCTGGCTCAACCAGGGGAATGTGTTTGAAACTACTTGTCTAGAGAGTGGTAGAGGCAGATGGAATTCTCGGTGTAGTAGTGAAATGCGTAGATATCGAGAAGAACACCAAAGGCGAAGGCAGTCTGCTGGGCCATTTCTGACGCTAAGGAGCGAAAGCGTGGGGAGCGAACGGGATTAGATACCCCGGTAGTCCACGCCGTAAACGATGGACACTAGGTATTGGCGGCATCGGTCCCCTCAGTGCCGAAGCTAACGCGTTAAGTGTCCCGCCTGGGGAGTACGATCGCAAGATTAAAACTCAAAGGAATTGACGGGGACCCGCACAAGCGGTGGAGCACGTGGTTTAATTCGACAGTAAGCGGAGCACCTCACCAGGTCTTGCATCCTGCTGAAAGTCTTAAGAAATTAAGACCCTCCTTTTGGACAGCAGTGACAGGTGTTGCACGGTTGTCGTCAGCTCGTGTCGTGAGATGTTAGGTTAAGTCCTTTAACGAGCGCAACCCCTATGTTGTGTTGTATTTTTCACAACAGACTGCCTGGGTTAACCAGGAGGAAGGTGGGGATGACGTCAAATCAGCGTGGCCCTTATGGCCTGGGCGACACACATGCTACAATGGCTAGGAACAAAGGGTTGCCAAATCGTAAGATGGAGCTAATCCCTTAAAACTGGTCCAAGTTCGGATTGAAGGCTGCAATTCGCCTTCATGAAGTTGGAATCGCTAGTAATCGTAGATCAGCCATGCTACGGTGAATACGTTCTCGGGTCTTGTACACACCGCCCGTCACACCACGAAAGTCAGGGGCGCCCGAAACTCCCTTTTGGGAACTAAGGTGAAACTGATGATTGGGGTGAAGTCGTAACAAGGTATCCGTACGGGAACGTGCGGATGGAACACCTCCTTTCTAGGGAGACTATTGAACATTTGTCAGATTAATCTAACAAATGTTTAAATTTTTGCTTTTAGGCAAAATAGACCGGTCTATATATTAATTTATCTTGAGATAAATTAATATATAGAAAACAGCGTCACTATTTAATTACCCTCTAAGTTGTTGAGGAAAAGGATAACATAAAACTACTTAGTAGTTGCTTTTAGTATTAAGCAATATCTCTACAGTTGATACATTGACCTTTTAGGTATTTTATAATATAAAAACACTTCATAGTATTGTTTTGTTTTTTTAATAAGATTTTTTCTAAAGAATAGATTTTGGTGGTGGACCCGGGCGGACTCGAACCGCCTACCTCCGCATTGCAAATGCGATGTTCTACCAGATGAACTACGGGCC
>SDBT01002174.1_pt1 | contig 34943 bp, 30 predicted proteins | sample 2277101 | NCBI WGS metagenome assembly SDBT01 (sample SAMN10404973, study PRJNA504765) | marine sediment metagenome | isolation source: marine sediment core GS10_PC15, 103 cmbsf | place: Arctic Ocean: Southern Knipovich Ridge | collected 2010
TGTAGAATGATACTGGCCTTTATTGCAATATGGTCGGCCCTTCTGGTTCATATCGGTGTGAGCCTGTATGCAGGTGCGAAAGTCTTTGAATACTTTTTTGGTGTACCTGCGATTTACGCAATCGTCATTATAGCGGTCATCACCGCAATCTATACAATTCTTGGTGGACTAAAAGCGGTTGTTGTTACCGATACCATTCAGGTAGTGCTGCTTTTAGGCGGATGTATCCTGCTGACTGTTTTTGGTCTTATTAAGCTTGGTGACATTGGTATTACGAATCTGACTCAACTCAAGGAAGCGATCAATCCCGACCAGTTGAGCATGGTTCACACTTTAAGGGATGCAAACGGCAACTTTAATCAGTACTCCTGGCTGACAGTAATGTTCGGTTATCATGTTCTGGGTATCTGGTACTGGTGTACCGACCAGACAATTGTGCAAAAGACGCTCGGAGCCAGGAACCTAAAGCATGCTCAACTTGGTGCTGTTTTTGCGGGTTCTCTGAAGATTCTGCCTTTGTTCTTTATGGTATTCCCCGGAGTCATTGCCTATGTTCTTTTTAAGTCACAGATAGGTGGTGACAATGATATGGCATTGACGGTAATGATTGACAATCTTTTGCCACCCGTATTAAAAGGCTTGTTCGCAGCGGGTCTTCTTGCGGCGGTTATGAGTACTGTTGAAGCGGCTTTGAACAGTACAGCCACAGTTACTGCCGAAGATATTGTCCAACGTATCTGGCCGAATATTAAAGACAGGACCCTTGTTCTGATTGGTCGAATCACTGCCGGTATCGTGATTGTTCTTGCAATGATATGGTCTCCATACTGCGAGAAATTCGAGAACATTTTTATAGTCATTAACAAGGTGCCGATGATGTTTGCCCCGGCCATAACAACTGTGTTCGTTTTGGGGGTGTTCTGGAAACGCGGCAATAAGCAGGCGGCGTTGGCTACTTTTATCGTTGGAGTAATTGTCGGGCTTGGTTATTTCATGGTTGACCTTCCGAAAGACAGATCTGCAGCCGAGGTACTGCATGCTATCAATGCCAAGCGCGTAAAGGTTGACAAGGTTGTTGAGGAATGGGTTGCTATGCCTGCGGCGGAGGTTGCAGGGCTAATTGGCACCGGTCAGCTATTCAGTGATAAAATCTTCAGTGACTGGAAGGAAGTCATTCCTAACTCTGTTAGGAAAGCGGTGGCTAAAACAGTTAAAAAGCAGCTTAAGCTCCACAGGATTACTGATGCAGAGGAAAAATTACCCGAATGGGTTGCGGTGCGTTTGGTAGATTCAGAGGCGGCTATTAAAGGCAGTGGGTTGACTGCAGATAAGATGATTAAGGCCTGGGGCTCGGTGCCTGAAGCGGAAGCGAGTGCAGCAATCGCAGCCGGTGTATTACCATCAACCTGGATGGTTCTTAATTATGGTTATATCACAGATGGTAAGGGTATTCCATTTATGATGATGGGGCTTGTCCTGCTGGGTATGTGTGTTGTGGTCTATGTCGTTGTGAGCCTGGCTACTCCTGCACCAACCCAGGAAGAACTTGACAGAGCAGGTTGGCGGCCGCCGTTGAAAATCCTGGTGGAAACTAAGCTTACTGGTATTACCGATCCGAGGATTATATCCATCGGTCTGATCGCTTTGATGATTGTTTTATATTATTTCATGCGTTAGGACGACTTGACAAGATTACTGATTGGCATTCGTCCGTGAACCAATTGAGGTATTGAAATGCACGCCCGAGCGGTTAGCGTTTCAGAACACAATAAGTGCAAAAGCTTTGATAATTTAAGGAGATGATAAGATGAGACAAGCGGTAATGACGGCGCCGGGTAAGATTGAATTTCGTGATGTGCCCGAGCCGATATGCCATTGGGGTGAGGTTATGATGGAGATAAAGGTTATCGGTGTTTGCGGCTCAGATATCCACGTCTGGCACGGCAAGCACCCGTTTACCTCGTATCCGGTGGTTCAGGGCCATGAGTTTTCCGGCAAGGTGGTGAAAGTCGGTGACGGTGTAAAGGGTATTAAGAAGGGCATGAAGATAACAGCTCTTCCGCAGGTAGTGTGCGGCAATTGTGGTCCATGCCGCAGCGGATTGTTTAACGTGTGCGAACATCTGGCGGTGCGGGGCTTTCAGGCTACCGGTTGCGCATCCGACCTGTATGTCGTCCCGGCCGGTTCAGTCATCCCAATCCCGGATTCGATGACTTATGAGCAGGGTGCCCTGATAGAGCCGCTGGCCTGTGGCGCTCATTCAACCGCACTTGCGGGTGATTTGACAGGTAAGAACGTTCTGGTGGTGGGGGCTGCTGCTATCGGCAATCTGGTTGCCCAGGCTGCTCGTTGCCGCGGTGCCAAAAAAATCCTGATAGGCAACCGAAGCGGTGGGCGCAAGCTCCAAGTGGCCGAAGAATGCGGCCTGACCAATACGTTCTACCTTAAGAATGAATCGATACCTGATGCAGTCAAGAGAGTGTTCGGTGATGAAGGTTATCAGGTTGCCATCGAATGTGCCGGTGCAAAGGAGATACCGAAGATTGCCTGTGAGACCATAAACAAGGGCGGGACCATTGTCGTACTTGGCGTCGCCGAAGGTGACACCCCCATTCCCATGGCTATACTCAACGAGCACCAGCTCACTATTCGCGGCTCGATGATGTACCAGCACGCCGATTACGCCCAGGCGGTGGAGTGGATTGCCAGCGGCGAAGTTATCACCAAACCATTGGTAAGCAAACTCTTTGTTTTTGATAAATATCTTGATGCTTACAAGTATATTGACGAGCATAGTAAAGACATTATGAAGGTTATGGTTACTCTCGGCAAGTAAACCCGGTGTTATGATGTTGAAGGACGGGATTGAACGATGAGCAAAGAAGACTCTTTTGCGCTGGTCGGTCTGGGTGAGATTCTGTGGGACATGCTGCCTGCGGGCAAGCAGTTGGGTGGTGCGCCTGCCAATTTCGCCTATCATGCTCAGGCACTCGGTGCAAAAGGTGTTGTTGTAAGTTGTATCGGCGATGACGAATTAGGCAAAGAAATATTGAGCCAGCTTGGTGGGCTTGGTCTTGATTGCAGCTATATCGCTGTGGACAAGGCACATCGCACAGGGACGGTTACGGTCAAACTCGATGAGAATGGCGTACCCGATTTTACCATCCACGAAGATGTGGCGTGGGACTTTATCCCGCTGGACGCTGGTTTGTTGGAGTTGGCAGCACAGGCCGACGCAGTGTGCTTTGGCTCATTGTGCCAGCGGTCGGATGTGTCCCGCGATACCGTTCGGCGGTTTCTTGAGAAGACTAAACCCGATTGCCTTCGCATATTTGACATAAACATTCGCCAGTCTTATTACAGCAAGGACATTGTGCACGCGATGCTCGATACGAGCAATATTTTGAAGCTCAACGATGACGAACTGCCGGTCGTAGCTGAGTTGCTGGACATCAAAGGCGCAGAATCCGAGATACTTGCCGAGTTGGTGGCCCGTTATGACCTTTGTCTGGTTGTTTTGACAAGAGGAGCCGAAGGCAGTCGTTTGTATGGCCCGGATGGAGATTCGACATGCAAAGGCATACCGCCTGAAAGAATAGCCGACACTGTCGGAGCCGGCGATGCGTTCACCGCTGCCGTGGCTGTGGGTCTGCTGAATGGTAATGGCCTTGAGCAAATCAACGCCCATGCCAATCGGGTAGCCAGCTTCGTCTGTTCCCAGCATGGCGCTACTCCTAAGCTGCCCGACGACCTGGTCGGAGGGTAGTGAAAGATACTGCCAATAAAACGTTAGAAATTTGCATGGATATGGGGCGTTTCTTAATTAGTGAAAAGGTACGAAAATGAAGGATTTTAGTTATTATCAACCGACTGAGATTCAGTTTGGATGCGGGCGCATTAAGGAAATCGGCGAAATTGTGGCCAAGTACGGCAAGAGGTGCCTGTTGGTAACGGTTGAGCCTTTCCCCGCTCTTGAGGCGGTCTTTGAAAAGGTTAAGGGCTCGCTAAAAAACGCCGGTGTGGATGTTGCGCATTTTACCGGTGTTATCCCCAATCCGACTACCGAGAGCATAACCGTCGGCGCTGACATGGCCAAGGAGCATAAATCTGACGTCGTACTCGGCGTGGGCGGCGGCTCGAGCATGGATTCTGCCAAGGCCATTGCAGTCGAAGCTACCCATGAGGGCACCTGCTGGGATTATCTATTCTACAAGGAAGAAGATAATCCAATTAGTGCTGAAAAAACCCTTCCCGTTATTGCGGTTTCGACGACGTCGGGTACGGGCTCTCAGGTAACTCAGGTTGCAGTGGTAACAAACCCTGCTGAAAAGGACAAGTCTGCTCTGTACAACCCCATTATTTATCCGAAGGTGGCAGTTGTAGATCCGGAATTGATGCTTACAGTGCCCGAGCATATCACCGCCTCAACGGGCTTCGACGTCTTCTGCCATTCGTTCGAGGCTTACATTCATCCCAATGCCTCACCGTATATCGACCTGCTTGCCGTGGAGTCGATTCGGCTGGTAGTTGAGAACCTACCGACAGTGATGAAGGACGGCTCAAATGTTGCGGCAAGAAGCGCGATGGCCTGGGCTGATACATTGGCTGGATTGTGCATTGCAAACGCCGGCGTAACTATACCCCATGGAATCGGCATGGCAATCGGCGGCATGTATCCGCACGTGGCGCACGGTGAAGCGCTGGCCATTAATTATCCGGCGTTCACACGTTTCACCTGGAAGTCAGCCATCAGACAGTTCGCCGTGCTGGGCCGGATTCTCGATAGTGCTCTTGAGTCGGAATCAGAAAGAATCGCTGCCGAGAAATCCTGTGAGCTGCTCGATGAGTTCCTCAAGAAGATAGGCATGTGGCTGGATCTGAAGGGATTTAAGATGCCCGAGAGCGAAATCGCAGAACTGGCTAAAGCTTCAATGAGGCTGCCGGATTATGAGAACAACCCGAAAGTGGCCACCGCCGAAGAGATGCTGGATATCATCAAGGATTGTTACAGCCGCGGGTAGCACACTTGGCGGAATTTGGTTTTGAGTTTGGTTTAACCGGCGACCGCCGGTTACCGGAACCGGGTGTCTAATTACGGTAGATTTATTGCAAAAAACTAAATTGAAAGGAGTAGTTTAATGGCTGCTAAGAATCCATGGAATAATAAAATATGTAATATTACACAGGTTGGAGGCATTGAAACTTCCGTCCTTAACGATGGGCTCGGAAGAGGCGTTCGGATTGCCTGGGTCAACACCGGGACACCTCTACGATACAAGGTGGTGATTGACAGGGGGCTGGATATTGCCGATGCCTTCTATAACGAGCACAGCCTTGCCTGGCTAAGTCACGCCGGGGTTACCGCGCCAAGGCCTGATTCGGCGCACGATTTGGAATGGCTTTATTCCTTCGGCGGCGGCTTGTTGGCTACCTGCGGCCTGACCCATGCCGGCGGGCCGGAAACAGATGAGAACGAAGAGCGCGGCCTGCACGGCAGGATAAACAATAATCCGGCATCGATTGAATCGATAGTCCAGCCGGACCTTGCAGCGGGAAAACTCGATATGAGTATAACCGGCGTCGTCAAGCAGACCCGGCTTTTCGGGACGAATTACGAACTCAAAAGGACAATTTCATCACGAATCGGCGAGCCGACTATTCGCATACATGACGTTGTTACTAATCTCGCCTCTCAGACCATGCCGCACATGATGTTGTATCACTGCAATTTCGGGTGGCCCCTTATTGATGAGGGGGCGGACCTTATCTGGAAAGGCAAGTGCGAATCTCGCGGTATGGACCAGGACGATGAGCTTTTCGCAAGCAAACACAATTATATGAAGTGTCAAAAGCCCCTCAATATTCACAAAGGTCGCGAGGCTTGCGGATTCGTGGATGTCAAAGCGGGCCGAAATGGAATATGTACCGTTGGCATCAATAACAAAAAGCTAAAGATGGCGCTTGTGATGAAGTATAATAAGAAACAACTGCCCTGGCTGTGCAACTGGCAGCACTGGGGCTTCGGTGATTACGTTTGTGCCCTCGAGCCGGGCACGAATCCGCCGATAGGCCAGATTGCAGCCGCTAAGCAAAGACAACTCGTCAAGATTGCCCCCGGCAGGAGCAGGACCTACGACCTGGAACTATCTATCCTGACGAACCGCGACGAAATCAGCAAGTTCGTTAAAACGGCCGGCGGCTGAGTTGCATCTTTATAATTCTGTACGGTATGAAAAGGGAAGGGGCTATTCATCGCCCCTGCCCATAGTTTTATATCTGACCGTTTCTAAAGGCCTTGCGATAGGCGAAGGGGGTCATTTTCATTCGCTGCTTAAAAATCACTCCCAGATGGGTGGGGCTGCTAAAGCCCGCCTTTTGCGCGATTTGACTTATAAGCATGTCCGTCTTGACCAGCAATTCAGAGGCCGATTCCACGTGCACGCGCTGGATTTCATTCAGGATGGAACGGCCGAGAGTCCGGCGAAACCGGCGCTCCAGAAGGCGCCTGGATAACGGCGTCGCGTTTATCACGTCATCTACTCGTATCATATCGGCGGCGCGGGCCCGGATGAAACGTATTGCCGCCGAGACCGCAGGGTCTGCAATCGCCAGGATGTCCGTTGATTTCCTCGTAACCACACCCGTCGATTCAGCAATGACTTCCTGGCCCGCCATCTTTTCCCCCGCCATGAGTCTGTCAAGCAGTGCCGCGGCCTCGTAGCCGGCCTTATCTCCATTCAGGCCGATACTCGAAAGCGGAGGGTCCAAGAGATTGCACAGCAATTCATCATTATCCACGCCGACAACCGCTATCTCTTCGGGTATAGCAACACCTGCCAGATGAGCAGCCTCGATGAGTTCGCAGGCCCGTTCATCGTTGCAGGCCATAAGTCCGGCCGGCCTGGGAAGGGCCCTGAGCCAGTTAGCCAAGGCGACTCTTTCCTTTTCCCAGACATTATCTTTCTTCAAACGCGGTTCGGGATAGATATTGCATTTGAGTTTTGCCTGTCGTATCCTTTCGCAAAAGCCTTCCTTGCGCTGCTGGGACCAGGTCTTGTTGGGGACCCCGCAAAAAGCGAAGTGCCTGAGACCTCGTTCGAGGAAGTAGTCTGCGGCAATTCTGCCGGCCGCCCGCGAATCCGTTCTGACGGTGGCAATGCCGTTTGAGTTTTTTTTGTGTGCGGGGAGGTGGTCAGCCAGTTCATCTTCCACGGTAATTGCCGGCAATCCGCTTTCAAGGATTCTTTTCGCCGATTCCCTCGAATATATCCCCGCAGCAAAGATGCCCTCTCCCTGCCATCGCTCGATTTGCGGCAGACCGATGTCATAGGTATTCCAGAAATTCATATCGATGGACCATGGGCCGTGAAGGCGGGCATACCGCGACAGGCCGCCAAGCAGGCCTCGATTGAAGGACCGCGAGGAATCAATCAATAAAATGACTTTTCGAACGTACTTAATGTTCATCACCTCCTCAAGGTGAGGCGCCGAGCGCCAATAAGATACACTATATATTAAACACTTTAATGGTCGCAAAATCAAGAAAAAAATACGCAAAATCATGCTTTTCCTCCAAAAACGTCGATTTTAACCTAAATATCACCCTATTACTTCCCTATACTCTTGGTTCGGATGGCCGGTATACTGCGACTGCGGTCCGGCATTGGTGCCGGGCCTGGCTGTCATTTGTAGTCAAGCACATGTGCGCGGGCGGCACTCGACCAGCACCATCGATCACACCGCACACTTGCAGGAAGAAATCTGTTGAGAGCCCTGTTCAGTAGTTTATTTCATTGAATATTTTGGTGAAAAAGGTTATACTTATAGGTGTAAGAATGTTTAAGTTCCGTTCCTGCAAGAAAGGAGTGTCGTGCTATGGCAGATTTTGAAACGCGTATGCAATTGGCCTTCCCGGCCCCAAGAAAGCTTTTCACGCCGGCGGTAACAACGATAATCATCCTGATGATTGCTGGCTGGGCGATAATAAAATACGCGCCGAATTTCACGGCTAACTGGCTGGCTGTAAGTAGTCAAGGCCTTCTTGGCGGAAGAGTATGGCAGTTGCTTACTTATTCGTTTGTAAACGGGTGTCCTTGGAATCTCATCTTTAATGGATTAGTAGTTCTTTTTATTGGCAGTAATATTGAGCGCGAATGGCGGACCGGCCCGTTCGTGGTGATGTGGTTGGTTGTTTCCGTCACTTGTGGGGTGATATGGTTTTTGGTGAATCTGGCAGGGCCCTGGAATTTTTTTGGGATAGGAACCGACGCCTGCGGCTACGGAATCATAGGCACCTTTGGGCTGCTTTTTCGGCGCAAACGATTCCTTGCCCTTTTCTGGTCTGTTGAAGCCCAGTATATTGCATGGCTGCTTATCGGGATAGGACTTGTGTTGGGCATAGCTCAGCCGATTACATGGATATGGGTTGCGGGAGCCTTGGTGGCATACATTTATGTCAAAATCCGATGGCGAATTCAATCGAACAGCATGTACAATCGACCCGCGGCCGTAGAGGGTCGGCGTGATGGTTTTGTTGACGTTGATTGATATTATGAAGCGGACAGCACACAAGAATGCAGGTGTTCGGGCGGAGCTGGCGAGGGAGCAGCTTCGTTGCTGCAGATTGTGCCCGCGCCGGTGCGGCGTGGACCGTACAAAAGGCGAGACGGGTTTCTGTGGGGTGGATGATTCGGTCAGGTGCTTTAGAGAAATGATGTTTTACGGCGAGGAAGAGGGGCTTAATCCATCCCACCAGATTTACTTTGCCGGGTGTAATCTGAGATGTGAATTCTGCACGGTCGCAGAATGGAATGAATATCCGCAGCAGGCCGAATGTATTGATATTAAAGTTTTGGCGGAGAGAATTGCCGACAGGAGAGCCGAAGGCGCAAAGACTCTTAATCTGTTAGGAGGAGAGCCGGCGGTCAACATACACGGTATTTTGAAGCTGTTAGAGCAAATTGAACCTTCGATTTGTGTGGTCTGGAACTCGAACATGTACTATAACGATGTGGTAGGTGAATTGATGTTTGGCCTGGTGGACATATATCTGGCCGACTTCAAATGCGGGAATGATAACTGCAGCGAGACTCTACTCGGTGCAAATGATTATGTGGATGTAGTAAAGCAAAACCTTGCCAAGGCAGCCGAACATGGTGATGTGATAGTGCGTCATTTAGTGATGCCGGGGCATATCGAGTGCTGCCTGAAACCGATACTGCATTGGCTGGCGAGAGAGACACCCGATGTCAAGCTGAGTCTCAGAGGAGACTATATACCGCCTGCAAGAGCAGTTTCTGCGCCGCGAGATTATGTCAGCGAAAATGATATGAGAATTGCCGTTGATTTGGCCCGAGAGTTAGGCTTGAGTGTCATAGATGAAGGGCGAACCATACAAACGCAGACCCGGTGACTTCGAGATCCGGGTATTAAGGAGTGGGCGCGTGGTAATGATAGCGCCTGACGAAACGTTATTAGAAGTAGCTCGGGCGGTGGATCCAAATAACATGGGCTTGAGCCCAAAAACGGAGAAAGACAAAGATGTCCGAACAGAAAACAACAACTGCAGGTAAGGAAAGCAAGAGCAGGCATACTCCCGGAAGGAAACAGAGTGAGCTGGAAGTCCTGATTCGGGCCCGCTACCCACTGGTTTATGTGGTTACGTGGGAGGAACAGCGGCTGCTCAAACAAGTCCTCAAGATTGCGTCGCGTCTGAACAAGAAGGTGTTTGAATGGTCGATTACCATGGGACTTGTCCCGGCAGGAACTTCCATCCAGTCACAGAAGCAAAAGGATTCCGCGACGCAGGACCCACTTGTGGCACTGGACAATGTTATCGAGCATGTTGAGCCTGCTCTTTACGTGTTTAAGGATTTTCATCCTTTCCTAAAAGGTCAGAATATGTCCGTGATTCGAAGGCTTCGGGAGATTGCCGAATCTCTCAAGAACACGTATAAAACCATCATTATAGTCAGCCCGATGTTCCAGATTCCCATGGAGTTGGAGAAGGATTTGACCGTGCTGGATTTTGACCTGCCGGGAGTAAGAGAATTCGAGGTTCTCCTGAGGCGCATCGTTGAAGAGGTCAAGGACAATCCCAAGCTTAATGTGAAAATAAACGAACGGGCGCGAGAGCAGATAGTGCACGCCCTGCTCGGTCTGACTCTTTCCGAAGCCGAGAACGTGCTGGCAAAAACCCTGGTTCAAAACCGTGGTCTGGACGAAAAGAGTGTCGAGGTAATCCACGGGGAGAAGAAACAGATTATTCGCAAAAGCGGTTTGCTGGAATATTACGATGCTGAAGAAGGCATCGGTTCAGTAGGCGGCCTGGATGCGCTTAAGGACTGGCTGGTAAGGCGCGCGGTGGCGTTCACGGACAAGGCGAGGGAGTATGGGCTTCCGGCACCAAAGGGCGTGCTGCTGTTGGGTGTGCAGGGCTGCGGCAAGAGCCTCATGGCCAAAGCCATAAGCAATACCTGGCAGTTGCCACTGTTGCGATTCGATATTGGACGTATGTTCGGCAGTTTAGTAGGCTCATCGGAAGAGAATATTCGACGGGCCATCAAGGTGGCCGAATCCGTCTCGCCCGTGGTGCTCTGGCTCGATGAGATTGACAAGGCTTTTCGAGGCTCCCGCGGAAGCGGCGCGAGCACAGACGGGGGGACTTCGGCGAGGGTTTTCGGCACGTTTCTTACGTGGATGTCTGAAAAAGACAAGCCTGTGTTCGTCGTATCTACAGCGAATGACGTTTCCATGCTGCCGCCGGAGCTGCTGCGTAAGGGGCGTTTCGATGAAATATTCTTTGTGGACCTGCCGTCAGCTTTAGAACGTAAAGAAATATTCCAGGTACACCTCGCCAAGCGAAAGATGGACCCATCAGCTTTTGACATTGACAAACTTGCGCAGGTGTCGGCAGGATATAGTGGTGCAGAAATAGAAGAGGCTGTCGTAAGCGCTATGTTCGATACGTTTTATGAGAAACGGGAAATGACTACGCAGTGTCTGGTGGACAGCATCTCTCAGACGGTGCCGCTTTCCAAGACGATGAGCGAGGACATGGATAGGCTACGCAAATGGTCCCAGGGCCGAACTCGGGCTGCTACAAGCAGCGAACTGTTGGAGGAGCTGGGGGCCGGTAAACGCAAACTCGAAATATAGCTGTTATTGACTATGTGGAAAGGGGCTTTTTTGTATGAGTACAGTGGTGATTTTAACTCCCATTATCATAAGTAGCTGGCCGGCGATCACCGCAGCAGTCGCCGGTGCAGCCGCCGGATTGGGGCTGATGGTTAAAGAGACGGTCAAAGAAGCAGTTGAAGAAAGTGAAGTAGAAATTGAACAGGCAGTGGAAGTGGAATTGGCGGACAGTGAAGTACTTGCTGAGAACCTCGCCACGAGCAAGGAAATCGTTCTTACAAAAGCGGACCTGAAAATTCGTGTTGGGCGGGATGAGCGGGGGCGCTGCACCGTGTGTGTAACGGGCAAGGGTCGGAGTAAGACTGAATTGAAGCAAATTGCCGAGGACTTCGCTCAAAAAATGACACAGTGCTTTGTTTATAATCGAGTCATGAGCGAGTTGAAGAGCAGGGACTTTCAGATTGTCAATGAAGAAGTTATGGAAGATGAAAGTGTCAGGATAAACGTCCGCCGCTGGGTAGATTAGCTGTGTGATTGTGGAAGTTAGCCATGAAATTTGGTCTGTGAAAGGGGGCATAAGATGGGTGCCGTACTTATTTTGACACCGATAATTATAGGTAGCTGGCCTGCGATTACTGCCGCGGCGGCGGGTGCAGCCGCCGCTTTGGGGCTTGTTGTAAAGGAGTCGGTCCAAGAGGCTCTGCAGGAAACTGAGGTGAACGTTGAGCAAAGCGTGGAGGTTGAATTAGCCGAAAATGAAGTATTAGCCGAGAACCTGGCGACCGGAAAGGAGATTGTTTTCACAAAAGGTACTGTCGAGTTGCGTGTACATCGTGACGAGCGAGGACGTTGCAGTGTCTGTGCAAAAGGAGCCGGTCACACCAAGGCGGAACTGAAACAGATGGCGGAACAGTTTTCCCAAAGGCTCACTCAGTGCTTTGTTTATAACCGGGTAATGAGCGAGTTGAAAAGCAGGGACTTTCAAGTCGTCAATGAAGAAGTAATGGAAGATCAAAGTGTCAGGATACATGTCCGACGTTGGGTGGATTAGACTATGGCGCAACATGATGTAGAAATTACGATATCACAAACCGGTGAGGTGAAGGTTCACGTCAAAGGGGTAAAAGGTAAAGGGTGCCTGGAATATGCAAAATGGCTGACTCGCGTAGTAGGGAAGGTCAAGGACCAGCAACTGACGAGCGAATACTATGAGCCTGAAACGAAGGCCAGAATCGATCTCACACAGGACCTGAATATACAAGAGTGATGGAATATGCGCTGCCCCAGGTGTGAATTTGAGAATATGCCGGGCCAGAGTACGTGCTTCAAGTGCGGCTCTACTCTTGCACAAAAGGCGGATGCGGTTGAAGTGAACCCCCCGCGGATGGCGAGATGGAAGAGGCCGCTGCGGTACACCTTCAGATGGTTAAGGTCATTTCACGTGGTACCTTCAGGAGGTATCAGTATTCCTGTGCCACCGTGGCTGAGCCAATTTTCCCGAGAAGGCCTTTTCGGGATTTTGCTGTCGGTCATTCCAGGCCTGGCCCATCTATTGCAAGGCCGCTTCAGAGAGATTCGCTGGTATGTCCTGGCGTGGTTCGTCTCGTTGGTCGGGGCGTTGTTTCTTTACGGAGGCTTTTGGGGACTTTGCCTTTTTGGGCTTGCGGTAGGATTGCATGCGTGGATTGCAATTCACAGCGCTCTTATAAAACAAGTGACCGATTTTGGATACAGGCTTTTTGCCCTGATCCTGGTGAGCCTGGGTGTGCTTGTAGTTTACAGAAACATAGGCGGTCTAATCTTCAGGAATCTTACAGGCGGCTACAGCAGCGTTACGGTTCCATATCACAGGATAGAGGCGGGTGATTACCTGCTCGCAAGCCGCAGCAGACTCAGAAGTGAACCGATGACCCGCGGGGCATTTGTCCTGGCATCTCTTGAAGACACACGTCGCGGCATTGGACTTTTTATATCGGGAGAACGTCGTGATATGGGTATAGTTCAAATTGTGGGCTTGCCTGGTGAAAAGCTCGAAATCAAGGGCGGAGCATTTTGGATTAACGATGAACAACTGGACGGGGAGAAATACCCCCTTCCTGCATGGTTGCATAGAATAACGATGTCGGTTACAATCCCAAATAGCAGTTATTTTGTCAGTGCGGCTTACAATATTGAGGCCCACGGCCGGGGCCTTGAGGCCCTTGATGTGAGAGAGGTCTGTATAGTCGGCTCCGGCAGTTTCGAGGCCAAGGCATTCATGCGATGGATACCGTTGATGCGACGAGGATTTATCAGGGATACGGAATGAATCGGTTTGCAAGTCTCGAATTTGGCGATGCAGAGGGTGCAGGCCGGCGTGAAGACAGGGGAGAGCAAATTCGAGATGAGGCCTTCTTTTACAAAAGAGCTGTAACATGCTGGCTTGGGGGCGACTTCGAGTTGGCCCTTAGAAACTACTCCAGAGCGCTCGAAAAGAATTGCAGTTTTTTTGAGGCGTGGATAGGCCAGATACTGATGCTGCTGGAGTTGGGTGAATATCCCGAGGCAATAGTATGGGCAGACAAGGCACTTGAGCTGTTTCCGGAACATCCGGAGCTTTTCGCAGCCAAGGCGGTCGCTTTCTGCAGGGATGCTAAATTTGACAAAGCAATGGCTTTTTCAGACAATTCGGTTTCCAAAGAGAACATTACGTCAAGGGTATGGCTGGCCAGGGCCGAGGTATTAATGAAACGCAAAAGCCGAATAGCAGAAAACTGTGTCAGCAAGGCAATAAGTATTGCCGGAAATTCCGCAGGCGTTATAGGTTTGGAAGCAGGTCGGTTGTTGAGGCGCAGCGGCAAATATTCTGCTGCTTTGGAATACCTGAACGGTTCGATAAGAGCTTTTCCAAAATCCGCTTTGGCGTGGTTTGAACTCGGGTGCTGCCAGGACAGTGTTGGATTTTCCGAGGCCCGGGTGTCCCTGAAAGAAAGCCTGAACCTTCGTCCTAAGTGGGAGCTTGCCGAAGCGCGTTTGCGGAGTTGTAGTGGCAAGTGGCCGCTTCGGCGACTATTTAACAGGATTTTCGGCAGATAAGTTATGGCTATATCGGCGGAAATGCAGCGTATACTCGCACTTGCTCGGCGTTCAGATGCTTCCGATATTCATATCGTTGCAGGCCTGCCGCCGTTGTTCAGGATAAACGGGGAGATTATACTTGCCGATGCGCCGCCTCTTGACAGGGATAATACAAAAAGGTTGTGCTACAGCCTTCTCAATGAAGAGCAGCAGAAGGTATTTGAGCGGGACTGGCAAATATGCTGCAGCGTATTTGATGATAAATTCGGGCGTTTACGAGTTTCCATTTATTACAAGGCGAATAATGCAGAAATGGCGTTGCGCCTGGTGATGGCTGACATCAAAACGCGCGATGCACTGCATCTGCCGGAGCAAATAGAAGACTTTACTCGATTGGCGAGTGGTCTTGTACTTGTAACCGGCCCCACCGGCAGCGGCAAGACTACCACGATGAATTACATGATTGACCTTATAAATAGTGAGCGCCGTTGCAAAATCATAACTATTGAAGACCCGGTCGAATACGTTCACCCCCAGAAGAAAGCTGTCATTGTACAGCAGGAGTTGTATGTTGACGTAAAGTCTTTTGCCGCGGCGTTAATACATGTTCTTCGCCAGGACCCCGATGTGATATGCATTGGAGAGATGCGTGACCTGGACACGACTGCTACAGCCCTGACGGCGGCGGAAACAGGCCATCTGGTTATCGCTACGTGTCATACACCGAATACGTTCCAGACGGTAGAGCGCATCGTGTCGGTTTTTCCCGACAACCAGCGTTCGCAGGTCGTAACGCAATTGGCAAATTGTCTCAAAGGTATTTTAGCCCAACGACTGGTGCCTTCTGCAGACAAGAAACGCCGGGTACTTGCTACAGAATTGCTTCTGGTGAATGCACCGGCAAGGAGGCATATCCGCGAAAATGAGTTTCATCAGCTTATAAGTGTGATTCAGGTTGGTCGGCGCCAGGGGATGCACTCGATGGATGATTCACTTTTCGAACTCTATGAGTCGGGCGATATAACCTACGATGCGGCTGTTAATAATTCACACGACTCGGGAGAAATGCGTAAGAGAATACACCATGGCAGCGCCGAAGAACAAGGTGGCTGAGGAATTTGGGCGCCCGTAGCTCAATTGGATAGAGTCGCGGACTTCGAATCCGAAGGTTGCAGGTTCGAGTCCTGCCGGGCGCGTTGTGTTTTTATCGATGACAGTGGGAGTCAAACTGTTACTTCCACTGTCTATTTTACTATTAGCTAAGCACTTACGATTACCTTCATGTCCCTCTATTTTGCTTTGATTGTTGCCATTCTTTGCCGACCGATTACATCCAGTGTAAGCCGTAGGTGTCAAAAAAGGTGTCCATTTTCGTGTCCACTTTTCGGGGGCATCTCGAACAGTCTCAACCGGCTTATCGTCCGTTCCGGATGCTACCGCTTTTTGACCTTTACTGCTCGGCAAAGATAAATCCGGCAGACCTGCAACAGCCTTGGCTTCTTGTCCTGTCAAAATATGTGTGTACCTGCTCATGGTCAGGTTGATGTCGCTGTGTCGCATTATTTTCTGAGCAACTTTTGGGTGGACTCCGCTTGCAGCTAATAAAGTCCCAGTTTGATGTCTCAGGGCATGGAAATCAAAGTAAAGCCCATTTTCAACATAAGGGATACCGGAGTCGGCCAAATCCGCTTTTATCATGTCTGAGGTTTTTAAAGTCAGCCTTTTGTATGTACCACCAAAAGCTTTCGTATTAGGAAGTTTGCTTGAGAAGAAATCTTTTAGCTCTTCCGCCGTATCTTGTCTTAGTGGCAGTAAAGCAACTTGTTTGTTCTTGGTAAATCCTGCTGAGACATTGACGGTGAGGTTATCAAAATCGAACGATGATATTTTCAGGTTTCTCGATTCATTGGCTCTAAGTCCGGTTTCAGCAGTTAGCCTGTATAGTAAATATCTCTCGTATCCGCTCATTCCGAATCGCTTGCCAGCCGTTTTTGTTGTCTCAAGTAAATGTCTCAATTGGTCTAACTCTAAAACCCTTCGCGGGTGTTCTTCGTCAACAACCTTTCTGACAGTATCAAATTTTAGATGCTCAATCGGTGATTCGTCCGCTCTTCTATCCTGAACCATCCACTTGCAAAACTGCTTAACAGACTTCAAATAATAATTGTAAGTTTTGACGCTAATCCCATTTTCAGCTTTTTTTAATCCCGTTATAAACTTTTGAACTTTACTTGCTTGAAAATCATTCCAGAATCTAAGCTTACAGCCTTCGATAACTGTCTTTACTCGATATCTGGTAATTTGAGCATGTTTCTTTGTATTCCCTTTGGCAAGTAGTGCTTGGTGGAAGTCCTCAAGGTGTTCTGCCAAGGGCCTTTTCCGGTGTTCTTTGTACCGATCAACAACGCCCGCCCTTGCCAGTTCAATATCCTTTTGAAGCTGGGCAACTCTCTGTTGGCTGGCAGTCTTATCATGAAACAGCGGTATTGTTCGCTTTATGCCATCGGCATCGGTCAATCTGGTATAGTATTTCAGCGATTGCTTGACAACTGTTTTGCCGTTGTTCAGCTTTACTTTCCGTTTCCTTTTGAAAACGCTTGCCATAATATCACCTTACCTTTTCCTGAGACGTATTTTTCTTATCTAAACCAAACACTTCCAGTTTTAGCTTATAGATACCTATATGAGCCATTAACAACGAAACACAAAATATCACCCATAAAATACCATAAGCATCTATTTCTAAGAATATAGGAAGAAGAAAACAAATAAGCATGAAGCTGCCGATACTCATTAGCCTAAAAGGGATTTTTGACCATATCAATTGTTCCCCACAGTGAGGACAGGGAGCAGGTTTTCGCATCCCGATGATATTACAAAACCGCCATTTTTGTATCCATGTTATCCGTTCTCCACAACAGGGACAGAAATCTCTTTTATTTTTCATAATATCACCTTGCCCTTTTGGCTTTTTGAAAATCATCCAAATAATTGCCGCCAGAGACAAAACAATTACAAAAAGAAGTTTAAGCTCAATCACATTCATTTAAGTTCTCACTTGAAGATAAGTCACTATTTCTTTGGTTTCAGTTCAAGCCTTAATACTTTCGCCACTTTTGCAGCAGCAGGCAGCGTCAGAGACCTTTGGCCGTTCACAAAATAACTCAACTGTGACTCCGATAGCCCGGCTTCCTTACATATCCGATAGCGGCTCATCTTTGAGCCAATAATCGCCTGCCTTAACTGCTTTTCTATATCATTCGACTTACCCTTCATACGGGCAATTATACACTTTACACCCTACTTGTCAAGTGCGAAGTTCGGCTTTTTTCACCTTTTTTTCAAAAATAGTTACCGGTAACGGTAACAAAACCTCTATTCCGGCCCATTATCGGGGGTTATGTTACCACTGCTCTCGCTATTTAGCACAAATATCCTGCTCGGTCGGCCTCCATCGGAACCGGTCTGGATGGTTTCCCAACTTCCCCAGCCTATATCCACCAGTTCCTGCAGCGCCGATTTAGCCATCTCAGCTGATTCTCTGTATATCCTCGAGCCCTGCATAAGCTGCCTTACCGTGATTTTGCCATCTCTGGCCTGTATCATCTCTAACAGCCTTCTCTGGTCTCGCTTGTCATCGTCTTCGGACAGCATCGAATAGACCCGCTTTATCTCTTCACCGAACCACTTGGCAATAGTCACCGCCGCCCCGATGCTGGTCTCATCAATATAATCATCTACCCTCAGACTCTCGTCATCCACAGCGACTCGCACACAATGCACCACCAACGCCAGCCTTGCCGCATACCCCTCTAACTTACTCCAGGCCGCCGCCAGATCCCCACCGGCAATCTGAGCCTGTTGTGTCGCATGCTCATCATAAAACGCAATCCACGCCTCCTGCCCATCTAAAGTGAGCGCCATATCCACCGGCTCTATACCGCCGAACCCATCATCCTGCATCTTCATGGCCAGGAGTTGCTCGAAGACAGTCTCGATTTGCCATTGCAGCTCCTGGCACACATCCGCCTCGGTCCACCGCTTAGCCCTTCTTGGAGGCATCGCCAAAAGCAGCCTTGCCGCTAATCCATTCTCAAAATGCTCCCTTCCCAAGGCTAACTGAAGTATCCCCGGCTGAATCCCTCCGCAGACACCCACCGAAGCATTAGGAATATGTATCGTTTTAGGCGTTCCGGTTTTCCTATCGACTAATAGCGTCCCGGCCCGATGCAGCTCCAGCCACTGCGCATCATCACCACCTTTACCTTTTTTGTATGCGTTAAAGCTCTTTAGCCAGCCCGATAGTTCATCCCGTGCTAATAGAAGCCCTCTCGGCGCATCCTTCAATAGCCCCGCTAATGCCTCTATCGTAATATCGCCGCAGTAGTATCGCTTCGCTATCGGCTCTACCGGTTTTTCCGGTAACGGCTCGTTCCTTTTGCACCGTTTCATAGTCGCCTCATATTCACGCATCTCTTCTTGATATTCTTTCATTTGCTCGTAATAGACCTTAAACGCCTCACCCTGTTTTTTTCTTAATGGTCGAAGTGCCAGGTCAATCGCCGGTGATTTTAACGTCCCACTGTCACCCACTATTCCCGTCCACAATATCGAGGGCTCGGTCCAGCTTTCCTTCAGCTTTATCCTTCGCGAGTTCCCAATCGCCGCCGCTAATGCACTCAGCATCGGCAGGGCGATATAGCTTGTATCACACCCCATCGCCTTAGCCCCTTCGGCGATGTAAGTAGATACCGGCTTCGGTATTGCGTCTATCGGGAACTTTACAAATGCCTTTGGCTTTTCTCTCGGCTTAAGTTGTGCCAGTGTATATCCATTTTTAAAATCCATAACGAATCTGTCCTCCATTAAAATCCTTTATTGTGCCCATAATTGAAATTTCCCGTTCGTTTGCGGATATATAATTTACAACAACACGTTACTATTTCACTTGCGCCATTTTTTTACCCTGAAGGGTATTCCATTGTCGTAAATCCATCCCTGCAATTGGAGGACATATGATTTTCACCTCCGGGCAATGGTCGATTAGCTTCTTTGCCAACTTCTTTGCCCCACTCCGGCCGGGTACATCGTTATCACATATGATTACTACCTTCCGCCCGCGTGCGAATTTAACTGTCATCTCGACCTTGCTATCACAGTTCGGCCTTCCTATTGCCTCAAAGCCCAGGTCCAAAGCCGTCGCGCAGTCCGTCGGCCCTTCAGTTATAAACAGTGGTTTGTCGTTAGATAGCCCGGTCGGTATGAATAGCCCGTTACAACTCCCAGCCAATGCCTTTTTATTACCATCCCCGAAGCGCCTTCGAATACCGATTATTCTCATATTCTCATCCCGCATCGGGAAACAGAATGCTTTGCCGTCAAATCCGATACAAAGCCTTTGCAGGCTCTTCGGAGTGATTCCCAGACTTCTACCCAACCATCGTAATTGCCTTTGACTCATCCTGCCCTGATACTGTTTGGCGAGTTTTGCGAAGTCTAAATCCTGAGCTTGTCGAGTCGGTCGAACGGGTTTGCTTGTCCTGCGTAGCTTTAGCGAAGCAGGATTATCTGCCTTCAATATATGGAGCCATCCGGCCTCACCGCACCGTTTCTTCGAACCTTCTGATATTCGTGCACATATCGCCGCAGTCCCATCTTCAGAGTACAGGCACCAATCCGGTTTTTCGCAAATAGGGCATAAGTGCCTTTTATTTACTCTGAGCATTCTGCCTCCCATCGGCATACTGCCGTATCAAAGCCTCCACCATCTCCCAGACGCCGTCTGTCTGGTGCGTTTCGTAATCACCCGCAGCCAGTTTTATTATCAGGTCTGCTGCCACGCTGATTGTGTTGGTAAGGCGATAATCTTTTTGGCCTTTACGCGAAGCTTGGTATTGTTGTATTAAATTGTTACTTTCGCTCATAATGCACCTCCTCGCATTTTCATTTCTTCCCAACTTGCCCTATCAGGGCATCCAGCTTCTACAAAGGCTTTGATCTCTTTGAGGGACCACCTCACGGAACCTCCCAGTCTAAGCGGTTTTGGTAGCTTGCCAGACGAGCTTAGCCGCCATATCTGGCGAATTGACACCCCCAGCAGCCGGGCCAGTTCACGAGCTGGCATCACCAAAGGTTTCTGTGGTTGGTTTACTTGCTTTTGCTTTTGTGTTTCCATTGTTTTGTTCCTTAATAAACAAGTGTTCGTTAATGACTACGCTTGCAATTTACATCAGATTTGCCGCAAGTCAATGCAAGTTCTTGTTTAACAAGGACTTACGTTCATTCAAAGTGTAATTTGGGGCGCAAGTTGAGATTTGATAAATGGATTGTTAGAACCGTCGATTATAGAGCTTTATATCAATGGATTTGATTGTTGGAAGTTATGAATAAGCGCAAGTTGGAGCGCAAGTTGAAAATTTTCACAAAAATTTATTTTTTCTGCTATGTCTTTCGATTTTCCCAGGCGTTTGTTTGTCTTATTGACTCTGCTGATGTATTACCGATTTGTTTAGCGAGTTCTGTTGAAGTGAGCTTTGGGTTTCCTGCTAAACGATTTTTTACTTCAGCTTCTAGTTGACCGTGGGCGCGTTTCGTTCCTTTTTGCTTTTTCTTCTTTATTAATTTATCAATGTTTAAATGTTTCCTTTGTGCCACCATGTTTACAAGGCATGATTCAGGCAATATGCCTTTACGGATATTTTGGGAATTTTCCTTGAGCTTAGCATCTATCACTCCATTTACTTGCTTGGAATGTCGGGCATGCAGATCAAACAAGATATTCAATCCATGCTCCCGCCCACGATCAGTTATATACCTGCTAATATCTACAAGATCTGTTAAATTCTTCCTAGTGAAACTATCCACGGTCATACTCTCTGTTTGGTTAGCAAATCCAACAAAACCGGCTGCCATAGCCATATCAGAAATATCATCAAGTTCGTCTATAAAAATATTCGTGTAGTATATTCTCTGTGGGTCGCACTCTTCGCACTTAGCCGCTATTGTGGCAAATCTCCGTTCAATACATTGAGAACATCTTCCACAGTGTGTATATGGGTTTTGATAAACTGATCCTGCACAGCTTCTTGTTTTTTCGATTAAGGCTTGCTGTTGCAATTCCATCAGTCTTTCTACCACTTCCGTTTTGGTTTTCGCAAAGTAAGGATTCTCGAAATTAAAATCATAGTTCACTATTTCTGAAATCAGATTTGATAATAAATGTATGGCTTTAGGATGTGTAGATCGCGTGACTCTCGCCTGTAATGTCTGCCCGTCCCACGGCAAATTACAACTCACCACACCATTTTCATAAACTTTCACCCGAGTCAATTTCTCATAGTGAGCTACAATGGCCCCCAGCGCGGCAAATAGGAATAATCTACTGCGCTGACTTTTTTCTCGTGTTAAATTCTTGTCTTTATTAATCATAACCGGTACATGTAGCGGCTTAGGTCCCTGACTACATACACCTACCAGATAATGATGTAGCTCCCTTTGTAATTTCACTAATTTTCCGTTAGACTGGTGACTTACTAAACAAATATTGTTGTTTTGGGCTACGATTTCATCCATAGCTCCCGTAAATGAATCTAATCCACCAGAAAACAATACAACCTCGTCCACTTTATATTTGTATTCTGCACTTTCCGATATGTTAAGGAAATTAGGTCTGTCCCGTTTTGCTCTGCGTTCAAACTCAAAGGTATATGTTTCGCCTGCTGCACAATGCAATATATCTTCTAATAATTCTTTTATCGAATCATCTTTCCAAAATGAATATTCGCAAACAGGTATCTTAAAATGTAGCGATCTGTGCCATTTGTTGCCGTAATCGAAACTCTTTTCCCCACCCCTTGACACAAGCTGGTCTCCAACATAGACATACGTTGCTATTTCTAAAAGATCGTGCAAGACTGTTGGTATAGCTTTAAGCATCTTATCTACAAGGGAATCAACACCTAAAAATATTTGCTTGCGTTCTTTGTCAAGCCATAGTTTATGAACTTTCACGCCCGATGTGCTTCTTGCTTTTGTACCGCCACAGAGGATCAGATGTTTTTCAGGCATTGCCACCCTCCCTCTGTTCTAGTTCACTTTTTATTTTCTTGAAGGCTACCGGGATAAATTTTGTTTTTACATTATTCGCGGTTATTCCTTCTTTAAACTCAGTTGCTGAAGGCCAACATCCAGTAAATTCTTTCACTATTCTTGATGTTTGGTGACAATACAGGGCAAGAGCTTGCTTAAAAGTTTCACATTCTTTAATGCTCTTAAACTGTTTTCTTACTCCTATGTGATTAGGCAATTCTCGGCTCAAATGATAATCAAGAAAATGATACAGAAACTTACCGAAAAAATTCTGGCCTACGGTACTGAACTGCTTTGCGGTTGCATACTTTTTTAGCGACCGTTCTGTCTCTTCCGTTGAGATCCCAAATAGACTCCCTGTTTCCTTGCTACAAAGATCAGAAAGCGTTTCAACTGCCGAAATTCTGGCCATTTCGGCAAGGTCAGTTCTATGTCCGTTTTTTCTTAGTGTATTATCCAGCGTCTCATCAAAACTTCCCACCACGTCAATCAGAGATGCCTCTCTGGGAAGTATCATCCCCATGTTGCCGATTTCTCTTTTAAAGTCGTCTTTTGTTGCCGACCAAACAAGTTTCATCAGCATATAGACAGTCTGCGCAACACCTTCGTCTTTCTTTGCGAGTTCCAGTCCTCGATTTGCAGCTTGACTTGTTATATCTGCTATTTGTGCGGGGTCGTCAGTTTCTTTCAGCAGCGCAACTACCTTTTGCCAATTTCTGGTAGCTGGCAACTCTCCTAATTCCCTGTGTCCCATACCTTTGTATTTCTCCTTTGAGAAATATGACGTTTTGTGCTGGTTTTTTTTATTTTCTCCATCCGCCGATTTCTAAAATTATGAACACAATTAAACCAATGGCTAACAAAATAAAGCCTACCGAATGGCCTACATAAATCATGCCAAATGCTACCACCATAATCAGGCCAGCCAGTGTCACCAGTACCCGAACTAACTCTGATTCTCCCGGAATCTGTTTTAGAAACTCTTCCTTGTCCATTTTGTTCTCGGTCTCATTTATCGCTTGACTCTTTGTCCTTTTTGTCTCCCTCTTTTTTCGCCAGTGGCTTATCGACCGTTTGGAGCCATTCTACTATCGCCTGTTCTTTGGGGTCTTTTTCCATATTATCAATTCCTCACTATTGCTGCCCATGCTGCTATTGCACTTATCACTGCTGCCATCATAGCTGATACAGCTATCCAAAAATTCCTGCTGGCTGTTTTAGACATGTTTATCATCGTTGCAGACTGCAACGCCATATTAATTGCATAGACCAACTCCCCTTCGTTCGCTGTTTTTTGTCGTTCTGTGCTGATATGGCTTGCTCCAATCTTCAGAGCTAATTCTCTCAATTTTAAGAATCGCTTATATTGTCCTGTGTCATATTCTGTATCTAATCCCGGAATTTTCTTTTTATTCCCGGAATCTGGCATTTGTACTATTTCAGATAGCTTGTTTCGGTATTCTTCAATTTCTGTATTTGTCAGTATCTTTGCTTCATCGGGCAAGAAGCCATAACCCTTTATAATCCAGGTCAATGAAGGGATGCAGACCCATCGCAGAAAACAGTAAACAATCCATACTCCGGCAACATTTAGACCACCGAATATACATCCAGCCCCGATATGATCCACCGAATGTATTTTTTTTGTACAATAATTAAATTCTTCGTGCCATTCTACGCAATCACCGATACCCCAGCAATAAAGACCCCACAGCAGCCAGCAAACGAAACACGCAATAGAAACCACTACTGCTGTTCTAAAAAGCCCTTTTTTTAAGTTCATTTATCAAATTCCCCTGAATTTCACATATTTCGGCCTATCCTCACATTATAACCCATAATGACCCAACATGGCAATATCTGTCTCTTTATTCCTTGCGTATTTCCGCGTATCATGTATAATGATATTATTCCGCGATTCGATGAGAGAATTTAGGGGAAATTGGTTTTTTGTAGAAGGAACTATAGTTGAAGGCAAAGGGTAATTATTTATTTCGTGAACTTGATCCGACTCGCTATGGTGACAATCGAAGAACAAAGAAGCTGTTTCTTCCAAAACTGTTAGAGAAAAGAGGGCCGCAAAAACTAATATTTGACAATGAGGCATATAGAAATGCATATAAAATAATCTGCAAGTGGGCGGACATAGAAGCAAAAGATCGGCTTCAAACCAAAAAAGAAACTACCTTAGAGGGGGAGTTTATAACTGAAGTATTCGGAAAAGCACTTGGTTATAAAGTTTTTTCTGAAAATGAAGATAGCTGGGATATCCAAGCCAAGTATTTCGTAAATGGCGGTGAAGCTGACGCAGCAATAGGTTTATTTAAACACAATCAAAAAATTCCACCACGAGCAGTTATCGAACTTAAAGGGCCCAAAGTCAATGTCGATAGGGACAGGTTTAACGGAAGAACAGCGGTTCAACAGTGCTGGGATTATTTATATGCTTTGCCGGATTGTCAATGGGGAATTGTTTGTAACTACGTTAGCTTCAGGCTTTATCATCGCAATCAGACTCAAAGGGCTTATGAGCTTTTTACCCTTCAAGATCTTACCAAAGAAGTAATTTTTAAACAATTTTATTATCTTTTCCAAAGAGATGGTTTGCTTCCTACTCGTCTTCAACAAGAGCCTCGATGCGAGTTGCTGTTAGCAAAATCATCACATCAGGAGAAGGAAGTCGGCGATAAACTTTATAAGTATTATCATGAGAACCGTATTAATCTAATTCAATACCTAACCGGAGAACCTCATAATAAGCCTCTTGAAAGTGCAATCCATATAACACAAAAGTTGTTGGACAGAGTCATATTTATTGCATTTTGTGAAGACAGAGCGTTGTTGCCGCCGAACTCACTTAAAAAAGCACACGATGAAGTGTCACCTTTTGCAAGAGTAACAAATCCAAAATGGCAAAATTTTCTTGATCTATTCCGAAGTATCGATAAGGGAAATACGAAGGCGGATATTGCTCCTTATAACGGAGGTCTATTTAGTGAAGACCCTGAGGTTGACGAACTTGAAATTGAAGACGAAAGAACAACCTTTTTTAAGAATATAGGTTCTTATGATTTCCGTGATGAAGTAAATGTTGAAGTTTTAGGGCATCTTTTTGAGCGATCGGTTAATGATATTGAAAGAATCAAATACGGCGGGCTATTCGGTCAGACGGATGACGAACAAGAAGGTCCCAGGATGGGAAAGTCTGCAGAGAGAAAAGAATTTGGAATTTATTATACGCCGAAAGAGTTTACCAACTTTATAGCATACAATACAATTAGAAAACTGGCAGATGATCGATTCGACAGGCTTGCCGAACAACTTGGAATAACAAAGGAACAGGCGGAGACTTCAGGACCTGACGGAAAGATTGTTAAGTATTGGCGTCAATGTTTTGAGGTAGTTCGGAATATGAAAATAGTCGACCCTGCCTGCGGCAGCGGTGCATTCCTCATACAAGCCTATGAGGTGTTTGTAGAATTGTATTTGGATGTTCTGCAACATCTGTCTTTTCAGGGGGAGGATACAGAAGAATTGCGGGAGTCGATCCAAAGCATTATCTTAAATGAAAACATTCACGGTGTTGATCTTTCGCCAGAGGCAGTGGAGATAACCCAGTTAGCACTTTGGATACGTTCGGCAGATAAAGGAAAAACTCTTGCCGATCTGTCGAGAAATATCGTTAGTGGTAACAGCCTTGTATCAGATCCCAATGTGCATCCATCGGCGATGGACTGGGGAAAAACTTTCCCTCAAATCTTTTCAAGAGAGAAACCGGGCTTTGACTGTGTAATAGGTAATCCGCCGTGGGAGCGTCTGAATTTTAAGAACCGAGAGTTCTTTGCATTTTCTGCCCCTAATATCATTGAAGCTGTTAACGCGGCACAAAGTCGTAAGTTGATTGAAGATTTAGAGCAAGATAATCCTGAACTTCATAAGCGTTACTTAAAGGCAAAAGAATTAGCAGATAAAACAATTGATTATGTTCGCAAATCAAAACGATACCCTCTTACGGCGAAAGGAGACATTAATACCTATTCAGTTTTTGCAGAGCTTGCTCATACAATTGTTTCAGAGGATGGAGTAGTGGGCATTCTTGTACCGTCCGGAATTTCTACTGACAAGACAACAAAAGACTTTTTTGGAAAACTTGTAAACACCAAAGCATTATACGGTCTTTATGACTTTGAAAATAAAGCACCTGTCTTTACAGATGTGCATCGCTCATTTAAGTTTTCAGTTCTTTTGTTTAACGGTTCAGGAAGGCAAAGCGAAGATATAGACTTTGCTTTTTTTACTCACAAGATGGAAGAGCTTAGAGATAAAGACCGGCGTATTGTACTTTCAGCGAAAGACATTAAGTTGATGAATCCAAATACGCATACTTGTCCGGTTTTTCGTACTAAACGGGATGCAACTCTCACTAAAAATGTTTACAAGAAAACCCCCGTTTTGATTGATGAAAATCGTGCAGAAGGTGGTAATCCGTGGGGGATAAAGTATATGTTAATGTTTCATCAATCTTTTGATGCTAAACTTTTCAAATCCCCTGAAAAGTTAAAAGAATTAAAATATAAACAGGTGGGCCCAAATTGGGTAAAAAACAGAAAGGTAATGTTGCCGCTCCTTGAGGCCAAAATGATCCAAATGTATGATCATCGGGCTGCAAGTGTAGTTGTTAACGATGAGAACTGGATGCGTCAAGGACAAACAGTTGCTACTTCTCTCGTAGAACATCAAAACCCTGAGTACTGTGTAACACCTCGCTGGTGGATTGAAGAGACAGAGGTGGAGAAAGCACTTGAGGGTTTTTCTAAGGATAAAATAATTGCATTTAAAAACGTAACAAGTCCCACTAATGAACGAACAATGATTGCAAGCTTTATACCTTATGCGGGGGTTATACATTCTGCACCTTTAATATTGACAGGGAATAACATTAGTCACCAAGAAACAGCTTGCCTTTTAGCGAATTTGAACAGCTTTGTTTATGATTATATTTGTAGACAAAAAATCGGCGGAGTTAACTTGAGCTATTTTATTATTAATCAATTGCCTACTTTGCCACCTGATTTTTATGAGGAAGTTTGTCCGTGGGAGAAGAAAAAAACATTAGAGAAGTGGATATCTGAAAGAGTTTCAAAGCTTACGTGTACGAGTAATGACATGACATCTCTTGCGGAAGCAGCAGGCTTTAAGCCCAAGGTTCATAAGTGGAAAACAGCCGAGAGAGCCAAACTTATGGCTGAACTTGATGCAGCATATTTTATTCTTTATGGGATAAAACGAAAAGATGTCGAATATATATTATCAACCTTTAGCGGTCTAAAGAAAGATAAAGAAAGCTTATTAGATAATACAACTACAACAAGCCAGATTCTTAAATACTATGATCAGTTTTGTAAATAATTAACCCCCACAGCGACTGGCCAATAAAATAGAAATAAAGGAAGAAAAATTATGTTTTTTAGGCATTTAAATGGGAAATGTCAGTTAGATTGAGGTAGGAGATTCTTAAATGTCAGATACGGCGTGGAATTTTACGATAAAAAAGATCTCTCTCGACTTGCCTAATGTTGATGCAGGCCGTCCTCTTGGCTTCGTTATAGCTCAACCATATTTTAATCTGAATCCTGACAGTAATCCTCATTTTCAGATCCATCCTCAGTTTCATCAATTTCAATGTGATGCTATAGCCAGATCCTTTGCTATTAGAGCAGAAAGAATCGAAACCAGACATATCCCTTTTCCTTTCATTGTTTTTCCTGAGGGAGCGATCCCCACAAATATCTCCGATGGTTTAGAGATTATTGCTAACCGAATGCAGGAATCTACAGAAGAAGTAATCTTCATTGGGGGGCTCGAAGGGACAAGCCTTGAAGATTTCCATAGACTAATGTGTAAATACCAACCTGCAAACGATAATGGTATCGCCGTGTATGGCGATGGGACATATGTTAATGCATGTGTTATTGTTGTTAAGGATGCCAGTGGAGGAATAAACTGGCATTTCCAAGCAAAGCTTGCGCCATCGAAATTGGAGCAAGGACGTTCAATGGCTGAGGGGCAACGAGTACTATACTTCCAAGGCAATAACCTTGCTTTTGTCTGCCAGATTTGCTTCGATCATATTGCCAAGAGAGGTCGGGAATCCCTTAGCGAAGCTCTTTGCGATAAACTGAGTCACTTAGGACTACAGAACCAAACTCGGCTGGATTTCTTTTTTGTACCGCAGTACAACCCAAAGCCAGAACACGAAAGCTTTCGCAAGAACACCTGTTCAATCCTTGCTTATGAGGAACAATCGCTCAACACGGCTCTGACGGCCCTTGTTGCTGTAAACAAAGCTGCTTTACATCAGGGTAAGCCAACTAAATATGGGTGTTGTGGAATTCACTACAGAGGTGGCCGGTGGCAAGTTCCCTCCAGTGATTTGGGTCCAGTTGGATACCAACTTACACAATCTGATAGTATCACTTCAGCTGTTTTCAGAAAACGCACAGAGGCAATTCATGTTGCAGAATTAGTTCCAACATCTTATAACATTGGTGACCCTGGCAACTTAAGTCAGCCATTAAAGCTTGTCCGAAGCTATCTGCTAAACGCAGCATGTGATCAGCCGTTGTGCTCATGTTTGCCTGATATCACTACAGACACGACTAGATTTGTTGTATGCGATCCTTTGCCATGTAAACTGCGTGATATTCTGAATGATGAATTGCCCAATATTGGTGATCTCTGGAAAGCCTCAGACCAAAATATTTCATCACGATTGCCATCACACTATGAATTTTTGAGAGAAAGATTATTTCTCCTTGGACGTGATAGGGCTAGTTCACTGTTTGACCTTCTATTTTTTCAACAGTATAAGAACTCGGACTTATGGGGGTCTGATCAAAGAGAGGCTATCATAGAAGCAGCTTCGGCACTTGCTATATTACGAGAAGCAGGTGATTTAGAATTTAATACCTATCCTATTTGGACTGCTGAACTAAATGAAACTGTAGCTTTAATCATCCTTGATGGATATAACTCAAAACATCCGATTGATTTAACAGCTGAATATTTTCGGCAAAATTCGGATGTTTATTATAGGCCGGAGTACAGGCAAAAACCTCTGCTTGTTGTAGCTTTACGCACTAATGGAAGACTTGATGAAGCCATCATTCCCTATCAAGCAGATATAACCAAATCATCCAGATCAACCAGAGATAATATATTCGGACAAGAAACTTCGTCGTCTAAACCGAACGTTCTTCAAGTATTCTTGTGCAAACAAGGTTTTATCCAAGAAGTGCGTCATCTTAATCCAGCAGAGAACTTCTTTGCAACAGAAATGAGAAAAGTCTTTGGACCAGAACAAACTATTAACTGAATTACGATCGACCTTAAAGGCAATAGATCGTGAGAATTGGCGACTTGAAAGTCGAGATGACTGCCCATCTTCAAATGCAGTCTTGCATACACCACACTGCGTTGTCTTCTTTGTGCTTGTTTCCTCATGCTCTAAAATTGAAACTGCTCACAAGAAGGCACAAAGTGAGATTGCGGCACTATCTCAACCGAGAAAACCTTCTTGGCCTCGTGATAAATATTTGGTGCTTCTGGTAACAGATGTCGAATTTCCTCTTAAAGCCCAAACTAGTGCTCGCATGGTTATAGAGGACAGATTTTACTGTCGAAAGTTTGTACTCCATGTCAATGGTAAGCCCTTACAAGAACTTTTACACACTCTTCCTTTTTGGCCGATTACTCCATCATTTCTTAGTGCGGAGACTTCAGTTAGCCTTAGTGTTAAAGAACTGCTTAAAGATTTTGACCCTGAACTGACCAGTAATTTGGCAAGTATGCGTCCCGGGGTTGATGGAATTGCTGATAAGATAGTTGAAGGCAAGTATCAGCTTATTGCTCAGTCATCTTCAGGACGACAGTTTACTGCACGAGAATCGAAGGACTTGCCTGGAATAAGATTAACAGGGCTCGATATTTCCAATTTCCGAGGAATTCAGTGCATTGATCAGAAAAAGATGCCATTCACAGCTGATATTACAATCGTCTATGGTCCCAATGGCACAGGCAAAACTTCTATCGCAGATGCATTAGAATGGGTCGTTACAGGAAACATCTCACACATAGATACTACAAAACAGTCACCAAATGAGCCCGATCCTATCGTGAATCTATTCTCTCCTGACGGAACAACTAAAGTTACATGCTACCTCGACAATGATACATTTGTAAGTAGAGCAAAGGACGGACGGAAAGAAACTAAACAGATTGATGGGAAGCATGAACAGGACAACCGAAAGGTCATAGATCATGTTGTTGGCATGAAAGCTCCTGCAGGTGTAACACCGTTGCATATTCAACACTTAAGGGAGCTATTTTCGGGTTCACATTTACTTTCTCAACATAATATGCGCAGATTCCTAGAGCTGACCAATGCCAGTGACCGTTTTGATACACTTACTAATATGATTGGGGCAGAGGAATTTGTTCGGTTCCGTGAAAAAACAGCTTCTGTTAACAAACGCCTTGAAACAACTCTTCGGGACCAGACTTATGAGGCTGAAAAAGCACAACACGAGTCTAAAAACATAGAGAACAAGATGCGTCAAGTGCGAGGAGAATTAAAGAATATCCAAAATATACTCTCAAAAGACCATACTCCCACAGAGCGGATACAAGAACTGATAGAAATACTTGAACAGAACGGTTGTATTCTTGACAAAGAGCTACTTATCCATTTGCAAAATGAAAGTACCCTTAATCATATAGATGGTGTCACCTCATACTTGGAACCTATCATTACGTCAAAAAAGAAACAGGTTTCAGATTTGTTGCTCAAGTTTGAAAACCTTAAGAAGTCAGTCCCACAGAAATTGAAAATTCATAAAGAGCTTGAGCAGTTACGCAAGGAATCGTTGCAGCAAAAGGAAATGTTGTCAAGGCTTCAGAATAACCACTCTGAGTTAACAGAGAAATTGAAGCAACAGAGTGGGATTCATGACAATCTCTCTAAAAAGCGTTATGAAGTTGAAACTAAGCATAAACAACTATCATGGCTTAATTCCATTCACAGCGAATATACACGATCAGTTGAACAACTTCAAGAGATCAGCAAAACATTGAACAGTCACCTTGCAGCCATTCGTGAATTAGAGAAAGAACTTTATCAAAAGCATGATTTGTTAGGTAGCATTCAAAGCTCCTTAGAGAAAACGAATCAGCAGATTGCTAATAAGCATGAGAGTCTATCTTGTTTGACGGCACTTTCAAATCGCTTGCAAGAGATGCTTTTCAATCATGCCGAAATCAAAAAGCTTGGCGAAAAAGCTTCTAAGCTTGACCAAGAATCGAAAGATTTGCGATCTAAATTAAATGTTGCGAAAACACAGGCAAAAACTGCACACAGTTTGACTGGAAGCCTTCAGCATACATATGAAGAACTCTCTGCTGGGCACGAAACAAGACAGACACTACTTGCAAGATTGTACGAACTAGTTGACTCACCAAAGTGTACGTTATGTGGCCGAGAATTCTCTTCAGTTGACGAGGCAAAGTCTACTATAAAACAGCAACTTACTTCAGTACCGAAAGAACTGACCAGTATTACACATAAGGTTGAGAAAGCCAGAAAGGATGAAGAGAATGCTGTGGCGAAAGTACGAACATTATCCCATGCACTCGAAGCGAACGAATCAAGCCTAGATGATTGTCGAAAACAGCAGGCTGTAGTTTTTGAGAAGGTTAAGGATTTTGTGCTTGAATGTAAAAAACTTTCGGTAATTTTACCTGAAGACAATTTTAACAACTGGACTGATGTCATCACTGAATCTCTTGCGAAGTACCAGACTGATGAATTGACATCAGAAATTATGCGATTAAAAGACCAGAAAGCATTGGTGCCAGCTCAGATCGTGAAGCTTCAACAAACCATATCCACCGAAACCACAGTTATTGACAAAGCCAGACATGAGAAAGAGAGACTGGAGTCGTACATTACAAATACACAGACAGAGATGATCTCCCACAAATTTGATCCACAAAAGTTACCTTCCTTGGAGTGCCTTAGTAAAGAATTGTCCTTGGTGACAAGTCGACTAGAAGCAACCGGGGGGCAGCTTGTTGAGCAAGAAAATCTGATGAAGCCACTTTTGGTTAAGGACAAGCAACTCAGGAACGAAATAGCCAATATAAGTGAGCGCATTGTCCATGAGAAAAAAAGGCTTAATGCTTGTGAATCCATATGGATCGAGTTTACTTCCCTGTGTCAGGCAATTGATGTAAATGTTGACAACATCCATAATAGCATTCAAACAAAGAAGCAGACCGTCTTAGATACAAAGGTATCTCTGGATCCTGCCGACAGCATCTTTCAGGAACTTCAACAATATGCACTGCTGGAAAGAAAATCTAGTGATCTTCAGCACTTTGATGAAGAAAGGAAACGACTGGAGAAAGTCTTAAAGTCTACACAAGATACGGTTAGCCACCTTCAGCGATGGTATAACAGACTGAAGACGTTGGAGACAGAGGTGTCCAGACAACAGGCAGCAACAGTAGGTGCTCACTTGAAACAGCTAGAACCTATCCTTCAGCTTCTGTATAACCGGTTGAACCCGCATCCAGTCTTCGGTAGTGTTAAGGTAATGGTAGATGAGGACAGTCATACACTTGATGTTCAAACAATGACCAATATAGAATATGGCTCAAAACAAATAGTAGTATCTCCATCCAAATTTTTTAGTGACGCACAATTGAATGTCTTAGCAATATCTGTGTTTCTGGCAGGAGCTCTTCAGCAACGGTGGTCTAGGTTCAGAACGTTGATCATTGATGATCCTATCCAGCAAATGGACGAGATGAATGTGGCTGCCTTTTTGGACCTCCTGCGTGGCCTTACTGGAGATCACCAGTTCATTGTCTTTACTTGTAGCCGTGATTTTTATCTACTTGCTTTAGACAAACTTACATGTTTGAACAAGACGAAACCTGGTCGATTCTGCGCATATAGGCTGGAAGGTGTGGAACCTGCAAAGCTCAAAGTTTACTGTGATACTATCCCTGCAATCAAATAAAAAGCATTGTCATTGGTTTTGTTTTTATCTCAACCTCTCGGACATTACAATAAAATGTTTTTAAGAGGTTACAGAAAACAAAAAAGGCATTACTGTAATGGTTTATAAAACAGCCAAATCAAATATCGCGGTACTCGACTAACACCGTTTCGGTGTCGATGTCCAGGTTAGTGATCAATTTCTCAATCTCCGCCTCATACAGCTCTTCATGCTTTGTAATCTCCGGGAAATCCTTACTGAACTCATAGCTCAACACATCTGTGTCGTCATCGGTGTTCACACCTCCTGTAACATCCTCATCGACCGTCACCGTAGAATCGTCAGCCGTTCCTTCTTTATCGGTAGTTGTCGTCCTGTCAACAGAGTCTGTAGCGTTCTCAGCTATATCACGGCTGGTAATCTTTTTATTGTTGAGTCTCAGCTTTTCAAAAAGCTGTCCCTTATACAGTGCTGTAAGTACACCCTCGAAAACGGCCTCATAAAACTCCGGCCCGAACAATATATCCGTCCAGGTGGATGGATGATACCGGGCATGGTCTACATTCACTGTATATACCCCATCCGGCACCGGCCAGAAATACAGCTTCCCGTGCCGCCGTGCATACATTGTCGGCTCATCATTTGTTATTCCATCTTCTGCCAGGTATTTCAGATAATCTCTGTATGTCTTTACCTCCAGCGGGTCAGACCCTGTAATATAGCATTCATAAATCCGCTTTAAGCCCTCCGGCTGGTCATACTCCGCAACTCCGTCAGAGGTCTCTATCGGCGTAACCGTTGTCAGAAAGTCCGCCCTGCTGGATATATCATATAGCACGTTCTGAAGCTCCGTGTTTATGCCTGTAACACCACTTCCTGTCCCTATCCTTACCATAATAACGCTCAATACTTCAGCACCAGTCATAATCAACTCCAACCAAAAACACCTTCACCAAACGCACCTTCACCGAATCCAACCGGCTGTGTAAGATATACAACTTCACCGGTATATCTATTAAGCCCCGGCCACCTGTCAAGATACGCCCCACGGTCCAGCCAAACTCTGTCGTTACTTTCTACTTCAGGCCCTTGCAAATCAAACGGCGGTGCCAGAAGGCCAATCTCCGCAATTTCTGCAATCAGAGCATACATCATTGAGCCTTTGCAACTATCTTAACACCTGCGACTTCTGAAACTTGCTGTGTTGTCGAAAGCGTGTCATCAGCCTTATGTACCTTAATCCCATCGTAATTATCGCTTGTATGCTTGTTCAAAAACCGCATTATCAGCCAGAGCAGCTTTTGCTCAAAACTCCAACTGTCCGGATCGCCTGCAGGTTCTGTAATTGTTATGCTGCTAAGCCCATCCGATGACAGTTTTGCTGTGATTATGTTATTCAAATCACTTTCCAGACAGCCCATGCTGTCTATTTCAACCGTCTTTTCTGTCAGCCGCATCATCCCATAAAAATCCAGCCTAATCTCGACCGGTATATACCGCTCGGCGTTTGCAAGGTTGTTCGTCCCATTCTTATCCGCATCTATCACACCGATAAGGTCACCTGCATCAAAGGGATTCGTTCCATAAGTAGCGCTAAATTTA
>SDBT01002175.1_pt1 | contig 34936 bp, 28 predicted proteins | sample 2277101 | NCBI WGS metagenome assembly SDBT01 (sample SAMN10404973, study PRJNA504765) | marine sediment metagenome | isolation source: marine sediment core GS10_PC15, 103 cmbsf | place: Arctic Ocean: Southern Knipovich Ridge | collected 2010
CAATACCCTGGCTTCAGTTAATGTGGTAAATATCTCTCGGTTGAGCAGTTCATCCCTTAACTTGCCATTGAATGACTCTATATATCCATTCTCCCAGGGACTCCCAGGCTCTATAAATAATGTGAACTTGGGAGTGAGGCACCCCGGGATGGATAGATTACACTTCCCCGATCCTATGGATGCATAATTCGTAAGTTGATACAAACAATATCTGTATTAATAGCTGCAGTTTTAGCTTAGTTCCTATTTTACTAATAGCGTAAAATCCTCTTAAAAGCTTCAATGTTATTTTGAATCCCAACCAATGCCCGTGCCTGAACAACCAACCGCATAAAAAGGTCCGTTAAAAATCACACTTGAAGTCTAGGCGTGACAATTTGATTCAAAAAAGGAACAATTAACAAAACAAGCAAAAGTGAAGTTGGGTTCACCCCTAAGGCAATCTTAAACGTGACAGCTTCCGGGCCGTTGCGCCACGGAGATTACGGACCCCTGTAATACACGGTGCTAATGTGGTGACACCGAACCTCGAAGGCTGCCACAGAGACTGCGGCCGACCGTAAACAATGGGGGCACGACCTCCTTGTCAGCACATACTACATAACGATTCAACTTGCTTCAAAACCTATTTAAGCGGTGGTGATACACATGCTGAATCAGCAATGGGCTAACAAAATACTGAACCCAGTGTTTGATAAAGGTCACTCGCTCTCAGTCACAGTGAATTCTGTTGTACCCAGATTACCGTCTTGGTCCTCAGCATCGACAAGGTAAGTGCCACTCCAAGGTATGTGCCACATATCCTCTTCGGGAACTTTGAAAGTGACAGTGAAGCTACCTTGCTGATCCGTCGTTGCCGTCGCCAGTCCATTGTTATTGAAGTAGACGATGACCTCCTTCCCGCTACTGAAACCAGTCCCAGTGACCGTAACCAGGATACCCGGTGGGCCGCTGGTCGGGTAGATGCTGACCTTGGTGAATCCCGGAGTCGGACTTGGCACAGCCAACAATTGTCGGACATATTTATCAGTATCGTCAGCTATCATCCAAAGCTTGGAAAGTTCCCCGGGTAAAACGAACACCATCTCCTGTGGGAGCATGTAAAACGTGTCTTCCGCATTAGGGTAGAAAATCTTGCTTAAGCCTTTGAAAGCCATTTCAGTAGAAACAATTAATTTATCTACCACTCGTGTTTTATCGGCTGCACCCTCGACCTTATAGGTATTGGTGTAGAGGAGGATAGCACTTCCAACTGCACCTATAGCCTTGACTTTCTCCACGCTGGCTTCTATTTCCAGCTTTTTGTCCAGATTACGGGCAGTCTGACCGAAGAAGGTGTACCGGCTACCTACGGCTCCCAAGCTTATCTCCACTTTCTGAAGGACATATTTATCACCTTCCATGAGATAGGTCTCATATTGTATATCGTCTACTGCATAGCTTTGGGACTTTATCACTTGCAGCTTAAGGTTCTTTAGCTGGGTGACCACCTTATGCGTTGGGAAGTCCTGTGGCAACTCACTACTCTCAATTTCAGCAATGAGGTCGTTGAACTTACGAGCAATGCTGTTCCTGGCCTGAAGGGCACCGGACGCAAAGTCCACATTCTTTCTAGCAGTTGTGGTCGACTTTCTGGGGATTACGAGTGGAGTATGGTTGGCTACCCCGTAGAGATGGTTTTCGATGACCTTCTTATAGTTCTCCTTCCAGTTTTTATCAACCGGTGGAACATACGTAGCATCTGCGGCCTCTAGCATGTTTTTGATGGAAGAGGCGTACGCAGGTCCATCTATGGCAAGCTGCAATTGCCCGCCAACTTCCTCTAGGTCTTGGAGCATCATCATTAGCGCTGCTATCTCCCAGTTCGCCTCCGAGCTGTCTAGAAGCCTGTCTGCTTCCTTGACAATGCTGGGCCAGTCTGAAGCACTCTTCAGTATACGAATGGTGTCCTCAATAATCGTCAGCGGCACTTTCAGGATATCTGCCCAACGCTTTGCTCGCCAGTAATCCTTGACGTCAGTGAAGGCTATAGCTGTGACATCTATGTCTGAGTCTATCTTCTTCAGCATGGCTTCTCTCAGGTCCTTTAGCTCCTTCACCAAGTCGGCTTTTGCAGTTGTAGGGACTGGTGCAGGTTTTGGCTTCGGAGTAGGGGCAGGGGCTGGAACAGGAGCTGGAGCCGGAGCCGGGACAGGTGGCGCTGGTTCTGGTGGCGGTGGAGGTGCTGGTGGTCTTTTCCAAGGGGACGGGGGTGCTATCATTTTGAATGGTTTTACAATTTCGAGGTATTGTACTTTTATCTCAAGAAGCTTCGGTTCAGGCGGAAAGTCAACTATCCCAGCTTTATAGTCCCTTTTCTCACCAGGTTCTAGAAACATGGGACCTGTAAGTGGGTACAGGGCTACCTGTTTCCCATCCACGACAAAGATTGCCTTGAACTTTATTTCTTCTGAAACATTAACATTCTTAAATGCTCCCACAAAAGCAGGGAAGATGTCGTCATATTCCTTGACTACTTTTATCGAGAGCATTTCTAGGCTTTCTGGCAGATCTTCCACGACTTTAACGTTGTAATCACCCATACGAATTACCTTCGTAGATTGGTCTTGGTCAGGGATTCCAACTTTCTCAAATCCCGTAACTTTTACTTCCAGGACTTTTGTATTTTCGGTGAAGCCGACGATGCCTTTCATAATCTTTACTTCTTCGCCAGGTGCCAATGCAGATTTCGGTAAGCCGGTAAAGCGCCCCAAGAAAGCTACTTGACTGCCATCCAATAGGAAGTCAATTTCTTCAAACTGCACTGTTTGGCTAGAGACATTACGTAGTGTTCCAATCACATGCAACTCGAAGTTTGCCATTCCCAGCTTCTCCCACTCTATCTCCAATTCCGGGGGACCATTAAAAACAACCTTAATTTTCGGTCCATCCGGAACCTGAATATATCCCCCAACTTGTTCCCTGTCGCCGCCTCCATTGCCACCGCAACCCGCCACCACTCCGCTTAAAGCAATCATCAAAGCCATTCCAACTATCAGCCACTTTTTCACTTCCCTGTACTTCCTCTTTCTCTACTTAAAATCACTTCAACTCTAGGCAGCTCGCGTTCCTCTTAGTTATAATGAAATTCACCGCAGTCTCCATTCGTCATTAACTTGTACGAGTTCTCCTGAGCATTCCGTCTCTTCGCTCCCATCTGTGTAGTAAAATGTCAGACAACGGCTGGAGAAAGAAGCTGTTTCAATGTAAAAGATCGAATCGATATACCCTTCTTCTTTTTTCACTTCTATTTCGTCTTCTCTTACCAACAGACGTTCTAGTTGACGTCCCTTGAACAGGTACGTTTCTGCCTCCGATTCGAATCGCTGCGCTTCTTTTTCGATTTCATCTTTAGTAGCACTTTGGGCATATATATAAAGTAGCATTGCCTCCTCGTATTTTGCTTGATTGCACAGGAAATAAAAAGCTGCTATTACCTCGGCTGGAGTTACAGGATTGTTCGGTGCTTTAGTGAAAACAGCCTGACCTAGCTCTTGTGTTGTTGGTTCTGACGGCGCTGGCTCTGCAGGTGGTAATGAAGGTGTTGTGGTTGGAGTAGGTGTAGGTGTAGGAGTTGGCACTGGTGCGGGTGCTGGAGCATATGCCGTTTGCTGGCAGCAAATTGGAAGCGACCCTAACAGTAGCAGAAGAGCACCAATCACCGCTATTACAATGATTCTAGTGCCTCTCGTCACAACCATATCCCTAACCCCACATGTATTGTTCCGAAAGCTACTTAATCAAGCATCCCAATTATAGTCTTATTTACACGATTGTCAATATCAAAAAATGATTGTAGCAACGAATTACGAGATCGCAAATTTGCCGACTTTTTGCCGACAAACTGTTTGGTATCCAATAGTACAAAAGGATACCACTAGGCATAAAACGGGGTCTACCTGAACACAGGATGGTACAAAATCGTAACTGAAAGGACTCAGGGGTACAGCCGCTCTCGCTTTTCGAGGGCGGTACCACATATTCCTTATATTAGAAGTAATGTTTGTAGATAAGCAGGAGCACCTTAACAATTTAACAAGATATTTGACGAATTTTAGCTAAGTGATTGTACTTATTTCGGTAACCATCACAAGTATTGGCACCGGTGACGCCGTTACCTCGGCCGCCGCGGTGGCGCCACCGCCGGCGCCGCCGCCCTAGATGATAATTCAACCTTTTTATAAGTTCAGAAAATGACACCCTGACTTAGGTTCAGGGTGTCACCAAAATCAACAAGCCAGATTGGCCTAAGCTCCTTTGGGATACCCAGTTAAGAACACAATTCGCTAGAAAGTGCAATCCAGCCGAGATTACAGTTGCGAAGAAGGTGACATTGCGCCGGCCGGGGCGGCTCCAAGCGGTCAAATGTTTGAGGTTGGGCTTGTCAATAGTCCTGAAATAACAAGAGGACAGTAGCGAATTTGTATCCAAATTCAGACGTTGGTTAGGACGCTATTTCTGTTTATTGCGCAGTTCACTGAACTCTTCGTCGGTTACTTCGCGTTCTTCGTATTGGAAACTGTCTTTTACCACGATTTGCGGCACTAGCGCCTCTACTTGATGCCTTGGTCCCACAGCGAGGCAATTTGGTAGATAGACCTTCTGAATAAATGGATTGCTCTCCCAACCCTTCTTAATGTAGATCTCGCCTGGTATACTTGTGATGAACCATGGTTGAGAACCGAACGCGCTGAACTGGTTACGGATAATCTCACGCAAGCACCGGATTGCTTCCAGCGCCAAATCACGGTCATTACGGTCGACCTCTGGGCGAAAATGAACAGCCTTGTGACGCAAGTTTTTTAAGCGACGGAACTCCATGGTGACATCAGGCAGCAGGATGTTCCATAATTCCAGCGTGTCGATGGGTACATCCCAGTTGTCGAACGAATCCTTGCGACTGACCGTTTTGTATTCCGGCGTGTGCCTGTAATCATCTCGGAGAATCAGAAGCAGATGATTCAAAATCCGCTCCCCCAATGCACATGCGGCAGTCAGCGCCGGATAATAAGCGCCCATCACAAAAGAAGTTCGGATTTGTTCGAAGAACCGGTTGTGAAAAGCGAGAATCGATGGTGGTTTGTCACCCAACTCAATGAAGTTCTGGCGTTTCGCCTGTTGAGCCTCCGCCCCGTAAGAACTGACGAGCTTTTTCTCAATGGCGTCCTTATTTTGACGATGAAGTTTCTTTACTTCGTCTTCCCATTCGTCGCGGATCTCTTGCGTCAAAATACGAACGCGGGTGTCGAAGTCGAACGAAAGGACGCGATATCGTTTCATAAAAATATAGTCTTCAGTCGTTCTTTTATATTCAAAATAAATGTACCGTCGTGTTGCAGCACACGCTGCAATTCTGACGATATTGGTAGAAACCAATTAACATAGTCTTTTATAGGAATTCCTTTATAAGTTTTTTTCCGGTTATCAGCGTATGGTGGTGATGTAAAAATCAGATTGACACATGAATTCGGAAGAGATTTCAAAACAGTTAATGAATCCCCTTCAATTATATTATCCAACTCCAACCCAGTGCGCATTTCAATCGTCATTATTATGACCCTATCGCTCTTTAATGGAATTATATCACACGATAACCCGTGCCAAAAAGAAGTCCTTTTGGTATGGGTAATTATACACCGCTGCCTGCTTGTCAACAAGACGTACCCTTTTTGGAGAGGTTTAAAGATTCGACTAATAAAGACTAGAGGCAACAATCTAGCGGATTGTGACCTCAGGCAACATTAGGAGCGGAACGATTAATATTGGTAAATAGAGGGCTCTTCCTTTTTTGCATAAATAAGATTGACCCAACTTCGTTTCTCTTTGTGCTATGATCTAAACTAAAATAGGTCACGCAGTAGAGTCAGCAGATTAGAGTTAAAGTAATGTTTCACCAAGAAGAACTGCATATGCGCGAACTCCTCTGGATTAGACGCAGCCTTGACATTCAGAATCTGGCGCGATCTAGTCACCTGCTCCTCAATGGCCTTCAGTGTCTTCTTACCAATGACCCCAATATCCACGTGGATACCTCCTATAAATTCTTACTCGCTTCCCTTCTAAACCCTTCACTCGGAGGGGCACAAAAGTTTGTCGATGTAGTGTTGCAAGATGAAACCATTTCTTTTCTTAAGTATATCAATGCGATTTATGACCCTATCTCGGAAGGGAAGGGCATTGAGAATATCAACGAATTTTGGCGCATTACTCTTGATGATGCGCAAGCGCTTGCAGGACGCGGGTCAATAGAAGACTTCCACTGGATTGCCTCGCAATTCCTGGGTGACACTGACAGAAAAAAGATAAAAGGCAAAACTGGCAGAACATACATTGCCTCTTTTGATAGTTGGACGAACGCTGCACTCGCTGTGAGACTCACCAAAGGAGACTGGTCCCCAGACCTTTTACTGCGATACTTCTCTGAATGTGAGAAGGCATCTTCAAAACTAGTTTACTCGGGGATACTTGCGTTAGGTAGCCGTGAGGATCAAATTGTTGTAGAGCCCGTCGACCTATGGCCAAAGGTGTGGGTTGGTAGGGACACTTCTGCACCTCATCTACAAGCTTCGCCAGCTTTCAGCTTACGGGATTTCATATCTCTAGACTTGATTCGCCAACTTGAGGAAATCCTTAATAGTCCTCATGTGTCCGAATCACTTATTCAGAAATTCTTGGAAGAGCATCCAGATTTCCTGTTCTTAATTGGTGACTATGAGGACTGGAAGAGCCAGATATTACTTAGTCCTCAAGTTTTAATGAGCTATGAGGCCAAGGAAGGCGAGCGTCCTGATTTCTTTCTGCGAGATTCAAGAACAAACTTCTGGGATTTGCTAGAGATCAAGCGACCAGATGTGAACCTAGTGAAGGGCATCCCACACCGACGCCGCTGGTCAGATGCTTTTATGGAGGGCCGAGCTCAACTAATAGAATATCGACATTACTTTGATGATAAAACAAATCGTCAGTGGGTAAAGGACAGATATGGAATCGACGTACTTTGTCCTCATCTTTATCTCCTAATAGGCAGCAACCATTCGTTTCATAACTGGGCTGAAAAGCGTGTCCTAATGGACGCCGAGAAAGAGGTCAAAGTTGTGACATATGATGATCTTCTTCACTTGGCATACCGAAGATGGCTTTTACGTCCAAACCACCCTTCACTAGGCTCGGATTAGTAATATGCCAAGAATTCTTGAAGCTACCTTCCTAATTTCTGTTGGTCAGTATAGCTTTGGCTTTGCATTTAACAATCGTCCAGATTGTGTAGTCCTAATGAAGAAGGTCAGGTATCTGTTGCAAACGCCTAGCCTCTCGACGATACTAATGCCCGTAGTACCAGCTTTGGCTTTTCCCTATCCTGACCATTTTAGTCCCACATACAGAACAGACACTCTGAGTTGCCAGCCTGTCATTGTTCATGGTTTTAGACCTAGCACTTCCTTTTAGTACGGCATTTGACATAAATAGGCTTGCATCTCGATATCTTTTTTTGTCATAAACGATAGACAATTTCTGCATGGCGTCAATTGTTACAGATGCATGGGCTGCAGATTATGCTTCGTCATAATATATAACTCTAAGACATAAATGTACTGTTGCCATCGCCGGCTCACACTCAGAACAAAGCTAGTAAATTGGCGTTAATTTGGCGTTAAACTGAAAAGAACTGTCTATCACCAGACACTACTCTAGCTTCAAAACAGGGTTTTGGTAATTGACACAAACGTTCCAGTTTGAACGTAAAGCTACTGGCTGACAATTTGGCTCAGAATTAGAAGGCAGCCGCTCTGTCCAGCTGAGCTACAGGGACGTCTTGATTCCATTCAAATGTAGCACGATTAGGAAAAGGAGGTCAAGGACTGTATGTTGGTTTCACTTCCTTGACAATGGCTTCCAAGCATTGTTAGTATGAGGTAACTGAAGCCAGCAACACGAGTAGTGGAAGATGACTCGACTGCTTGACCGGATCGATAATCCTGCCGATTTAAAGAAGCTGAACAAGCGTGAGCTCAAGCAACTTGCCAGTGACCTCAGGCAGACGCTGGTTGATACCATTAAAGTGACCGGCGGTCACCTTGCTTCCAATCTGGGCGTTGTCGAGCTCACCATCGCTCTACACCGGGTATTTGACAGCCCAAGGGACAAAATTATCTGGGACGTTGGTCATCAGAGCTACGTTCATAAATTGCTCACCGGAAGAAAAAAGCATTTCGCTTCACTGCGTCAGTATGGTGGCCTCTCCGGTTTCACCAGCCCTGAAGAGAGCCTGCACGACCCATTTGGCACCGGCCATGCCAGCACCTCGGTTTCAGCGGCGCTGGGGATGGCTATCGCCCGTGACCTCCGTGGTGATGACAACAATATAGTGGCCGTCATTGGTGATGGGGCGATAGCGGGCGGCATGGCCCTTGAAGCTCTCAACCACGTTGGACACCTGGGCTCAAGATTAATCGTAATTCTAAATGACAACGGCATGTCGATTTCCCCTACGGTAGGCAGTCTGGCCAAAATGCTTAACAGGGTGCGTTTTGACCCGCGCTATCGCTGGATGAAAGAAGAAGGCCACAGGTTGCTGAAGGCACTGCCACTCGGGGACGTGGTGTGGGAGGTAGGTCGACAGGCCAGGGGCAGGTTCAAGGGACTGCTTCTACCGACCATGGTCTGGGAGGAATTGGGCTTCGCCTATATTGGGCCTATTGACGGGCATAATACGGCGGAACTGGAACGCGCGCTCCACCAGGCTAAAGAGTACCATTTGAAACCGACGTTAATTCACGTCCTGACCACCAAAGGCAAAGGTTATCGTCCTGCTGAGAACAACGCGGTTTATTTTCATGGTGTGTCGGCCAGGCGTGTCAGTAATCAGAGCATACCCACATACAGCGAGGTATTTGCGCAGACGGTGCTTCGTCTGACCCGCGATGACCCCAGGATAGTGACCATAACACCGGCCATGCCGGAGGGAAACTGTCTGAGCATCGTGGCCGCAGAATTCCCGCAGCGCGTCTTTGATGTCGGCATCTGTGAGCAGCATGCAGTTACCTTTGCCGCCGGGCTGGCCACGCAGGGCTTTATCCCCATTGTCGCCATTTACTCCACCTTCCTGCAGCGCGCCTTTGACCAGATTATACACGACGTCTGTCTTCAGAACCTGCCCGTCGTCTTCGCTGTAGACCGTGGTGGCATCGTCGGCGACGATGGCAAAACGCACCAGGGGACATTTGACCTCTCTTACCTGACGCTCGTTCCCAATTTAAATGTGGCGGCGCCGAGAGATGAAAACGAGCTGCAGCACCTGCTCTATACGGCGGTGAATTCGGGCCAGGCGATGGCCATACGCTATCCTCGCGGGCAAGGACTGGGGGTGCCGCTGGATACAATTTTACATAAAATACAGATTGGCAAATGGGAAGTGATGCGTGAAGGCAGCGATGTCGCCATACTGGCCGTCGGCGTCACCGTGGCACCGGCTCTTGAAGCCGCCCATGAACTGGCAGCGAAAGGGATAAAGGCAGCCGTCATCAACGCACGCTTTGTCAAGCCGCTGGATGTTGAGTTGCTTGCCAGTCTGGCGAGTCGTATCCCGCGACTGGTCACCGTTGAGGAAAACACATCAAGCGGTGGCTTTGGCAGCAGTGTGGCCAGATTGCTGCAGGATTTGGGCGCTGATGAGGTACCGGTAAAAATTATCGGCATTCCGGATGAGTTTGTTGAGCAGGGAACGCAGGCTGCCCTTCGCGCCAAGTACGGTCTGGATGCAAAAGGAATAACCCGTCAGGTTTTATCCCTGTTCCCCGGTTATAAAGTGGGCGGTCGGTCGGTCAGGGAAGGCGAAATAAAACCGGTGAGTTAGTTGAACTTGATGGTGAAGATGTGGCGGTGGAAGCATGGTAGTCTTATTTCCCGAATGAACATTAGTATATTCTCATTAGGTGGCGATATAGTCTTCGTACAGGCTTTTAGATAGCAAGGTGTAACTGATGCCTAAAATGACGGTGAAGGATGTAGAGGTCAAGGACAGGCGGGTGCTGGTCCGCGTTGATTTTAACGTGCCTTTAGATGAAAAAACGGGGGAAATAACCGATGACAATCGCATTCGCGCTGCTCTGCCGACAATTCAATACCTGACGAGGCAGAGAGCGAAGGTTATACTGATGTCCCACTTAGGTCGCCCCAAGGGAAAAGTGGTGGAAGACTTGAGATTGGGTATAGTTGCCCGGCGCCTCTCCGAAGTCCTCGGGCAACCGGTCACCGTGGCACCGGACTGTGTTGGCTCCGACGTGGAGAATATGGTGGCCACGATGAAAGCTGGCGATGTTCTCATGCTGGAAAACCTGCGCTTTCATGTCGAAGAGGAAACGGGAGATGCCTCCTTTGCAAAAGCGCTGGCCCGTCTGGGCAACGTCTATGTCAACGACGCCTTTGGTACGGCACACCGGGCGCATGCCTCAGTATCGGTTATCGCCCAATATCTGCCGGCAGCGGCCGGCTTCCTGATGGAAAAAGAGGTGGAAAATCTGGGCAGAATACTGGAGAACCCGGCGCAACCTTTTGCTGCTTTGCTTGGCGGAGCCAAAATAAGCGACAAAGTGAGCATGCTGGAAAACATAATGGACAAAGTGGACTATGTCATGGTCGGCGGCGGCATGGCGGCGACCTTTCTACAGGCCAGGTCCTACGAGGTAGGTCAGTCTTTAATCGAGACGGATATGGTGGAGACAGCAAAACGTTTAATGGAACTGGCGCAAAAAGAAAAAGTGAATTTAATGTTACCGGTTGACGTTGTGGTCGCTGACGAGGTCAGCAATGAAGCTCAAGTTGAGATTATCCCGGTGGAAAATATACCGAAGGAAAAGCGAATTGTGGACATGGGACCGCAGACCATCAGCAACTTCAGCAGGGCGTTGAGGAGGTGCAGGACGATTTTCTGGAACGGTCCCATGGGGATATTCGAAATCCCGCGTTTTGCCCGGGGAACGCAGGAACTGGCGAAGCTCCTGGCTGGGCTTGAGGCGATGACGGTCATTGGCGGGGGCTCCACCGCTGAGGCGGTGAGCGATTTGGGTCTGGCGGGAAAAATGACCTTCGTTTCTACGGGAGGTGGGGCTTCTCTGGAATTCCTGAGCGGGGATAAGTTACCGGGTGTGGAGGCACTGCCGGATAGAAAATGGGAGAGAGAGATTGATTGAGGAGAAAAAATGCGTGTACCATTGATTGCAGGTAACTGGAAGATGAATACCACAGTAGCTGAAGCGTTGGAACTGGTCAAGGCGATGAAAGACGAGCTTGAGAAGGTCACCAGCGTGGAGACTGTAGTTTGTCCGCCATTTGTTTCGCTTGTGCCGGTGAAAGGACTGCTTGAAGGCAGTGCCATCAAACTTGGGGCACAGAACCTGTTCTTTGAGGAAAAAGGTGCCTACACCGGTGAGATTTCATCGATGATGGTGGCCGAACTCTGTGAGTACGTTATTATCGGGCACTCGGAGCGGAGGCAACATTTCCACGAGACCGGGGACGTGGTCAATAAAAAAATTGTGGTGGCGCTGAAGACGGGCCTTAAGCCAATCCTGTGCATCGGCGAGCGGCTGGAGGAGAACGAAGCAGGCAGGACTGAAGAAGTGGTGGCGGAGCAACTGAGCTCATCTCTGGCCGGGGTGGAAGACCTCGATGGTCTGGCCATTGCCTATGAGCCGGTCTGGGCCATCGGCACCGGGAAGCCAGCCACCGGTGAGCAGGCCAATGGGACGATCGCGTTCATTCGCCGGAATATCGCCAAGGCGTATGGAGAAAAGGTTGCGCAGGAGATGCGCATACTTTACGGCGGCAGCGTTAGCTCGGCCAATGCCGCCGAGTTCATGCAGCAGCCTGAAATCGACGGGGCGCTGGTCGGCGGGGCAAGCCTCAAGGCCAATGAATTCTTGAGCATCGTCAATCAAACATCGATAATTAACCACAGGAAATGAAATCTCTAATCGCGATAGTCGGCCCGACCGGTATAGGCAAAAGCCGACTGGCCCTCCATCTCGCCCGGAAGTTCGACGGCGAAATCGTCGGTGCCGACAGCCGTCAGGTATACCGGCTTTTGGATATCGGCACCGCCAAACCAAGTCCACAGGACAGGGCGCGTGTCCGCCATCACTTAATCGATATCGTCGAGCCGGACTCTGATTTCAGTCTGGCACACTATCAGACGCTGGCCTTCGGCGCCATAAAGGATATACGAAAGCGCCATAAACTGCCGATTTTGGTCGGCGGAAGCGGCCTGTATGTGAAGGCTGTGCTGGAAGGGTGGCAGTTGCCAGATGCTAAACCGGACCCTGAGTTGAGGCGCCGCCTTGAGAAACAGGCTGCCGATACCGGAAGTGAGAGTCTCTATCAAGAACTGCTGAAAATTGACCCGGCGGCGGCGCAGAAAATCGACCCCCGCAACGTACGGCGGGTAATAAGGGCTTTGGAGGTGCACCACCAGGCGAACGAGGCGTCCTCCCGACTTCAAGGCAAGAAGGCTTTGCCTTACCCCGCGTTGATGATTGGGCTTACTGCGGAACGTAAAGGGCTTTACCATCGTATTGATAAGAGGGTGGACGAGATGATAGGGCAGGGATTGGTCGCCGAGGTGGAAAAATTAGTCAATATGGGGTATGATTTTAATTTACCAGCCCTGTCCAGCATCGGCTACAAACAGATAGCCATGTTTCTCAGGGGAGAAATAAACCTGGAGGACGCGATACAGCAGATAAAATTTGAGACGCACCGGTTTGTCCGTCATCAGTACGCCTGGTTTCGTCTGGATGATGAGCGGATTCACTGGTTTGATATAACTCAGATTCAGGAGACGGAAATAGAAGCGCTTGTATCCAGGTTTCTGGAAGGCAAACTCAACAATAGAGAAGCACTTTTAATTAGCGAGTGAAGAAAGATGAAGTTCACCAAGTTACAGGGCACGGGAAACGATTTTGTTCTCGTGGAGACCGGCGATGAGCAGTGTGACTGGTCTAAACTGGCGATAACCATGTGCGACCGCCACTTAGGCATTGGCAGTGACGGTCTGCTGCTGCTTCTGCCCTCGAATAATGCGGATTTCCGTATGCGCATGTTTGACCCGGATGGGTCAGAGGCGGAGTCCTGTGGCAATGGCATCAGGTGTCTGGCTCGCTATGTGTATGACGAGGGCATGACACCTGCCAGTGCCGATCGTATATCCGTGGAGACAATAGTGGGTGTAAGACAGCTCATGCTTTATAAAGAGAATGGCAGGCTCATCAACATACAGGTTGGTATGGGTAAACCCGCATTTAAAGCTGAAGAGATACCGGTCGAGATAGAGCAGGGCAGGGGGGATATAGTTTACATAAATAACATGATGAATTATCCGGTAAACATCGATGGCCTCGACCTGCCCCTCAACCTGGTCTCAATGGGAAATCCGCACGCCGTTTGTTTCCAGGAGAGTCCGTTAGCCGATTTTCCGCTATCTCAGGTCGGGCCAAAGGTAGAACATTTGAATATATTCCCACGGCGTACCAATTTTGAGGTCGCGCGTGTGATAAATAGAAGAGAATTAGAGGTTCGCACCTGGGAGCGGGGTGTTGGAGAAACGCTGGCTTGCGGCAGCGGCGCCTGCGCGGTGGCTGTAGCGGCACAGCTTCGAGACTATGTCGATAATAAAGTTAACATAAAACTGCCGGGCGGCACATTGAAGCTGGAGTGGGATGGTGCCGGCGAGGTATTGATGACCGGCCCGGCGGAAACAGTGTATCATGGAGAATGGCCAGATTAAGGAGTCAATAATGAGATTAGCCAAACGTGTAGAAAAATTACCACCGTACCTGTTCGTTGAAATCAGCCGAAAGATCGCTGAGAAGAAAGCAAAAGGTGAAGAGGTCATCAGTTTCGCAATCGGTGACCCTGATATTCCGACGCCGCCGCATATCGTCGAGAGGCTGTGTGAGGCTGCCCGCGACCCGGCCAACCATCGCTACCCTGAAACGGATAGTCTGCCGGAATTGCGCCGGGCGGTGGCCGGATGGTATGAACGGCGCTTTGGCCTTTCCTTCGATCCGGACAAAGAAATATTGCCCTTGATAGGGTCCAAAGAAGGAATCGCCCATATCGCTTTCTGTTTCATCGGTAATGGGGATATCGCCCTGGTGCCTGACCCGGGGTATCCGGTATATTCAGTGAGCGCCATGCTGGCCGATGGTGAGCCATATTACCTGCCACTCAAGGAAGAGAACAAATGGCTGCCGGACCTCGATTCTATCCCCACAGATGTTCTCGAGAGAGCCAGATTGCTTTGGATAAACTATCCCAATAATCCCACCGCCGCCGTCGCCGACCTTGAGTTCTTCAATCGAGTCGTCCAATTTGCCAAGCAGCACGACTTGGTGGTCTGTCATGATGGCCCTTATACCGAGGTGGCTTATGACGGATATCTACCGGTGAGCTTCATGCAGGCGGAAGGGGCCAAAGACATCGGGGTTGAATTTCACTCTCTTTCCAAAAGCTACAATATGACCGGCTGGCGCATCGGTATGGCCGTGGGCAATGCCACCATGATAAACGCGTTGATGAGGCTTAAATCGAATTTAGACTCGGGAATACCCCAGGCGATTCAGTATGCAGCCATAGAGGCCTTAAACGGACCTCAGGACTGCATTCCGAAGCACAATGCCATCTACGAGCGGCGCCGCGACCTGATTATCGAAGTGTTGAACAATATCGGGCTGAAGGCAAAGCCGCCGAAAGCCAGTCTATATGTCTGGGCGGAAGTCCCGGAAGGCTACAACTCAATGGACTTAACCGCCGACTTGCTGGACCAGGTGGGGGTGGCGGTCACTCCCGGGATAGGGTATGGTAAGAATGGAGAGGGATACGTGAGATTGTCTTTAACCATACCGGATGCAGCGCTGGTTAAGGGGCTGTCAAGATTATCCGGCTGGCGCAATACTCGTCGGCAAACGATGAAAACGATGAAAAGGTAAGTTTACATAAAGAGGCACATCACGAGGAGTACAGTTCTCACCAGAAACGCTCTCGAACGGGCTTTTCTGGTGGCGGTAGAGTCAAGGGAGACCACGGGCCGGTGGTCGGCCAGGGCGTCAATGGATGAACTGGCATTACTGTCCGGTACCGCCGGCGCCAGCGTGGTCGGCCAAATCGTCCAGAAACTACCAGCGCCTGCAAAGACACATTATATCGGCAAAGGAAAGCTGGAGGAACTAATCGCGCAGAAGGACCGGGTCGACTACGATGTTGTCATCTTTGATGATGAACTGACACCGCGGCAACAGCGCAACCTGGAAGAAGCGCTGAAGGTGAAGGTTATCGACCGCGTGGCGCTGATCCTGGACATTTTTGCCTGGCGTGCCCATACCCGCGAGGGCCAACTGCAGGTCGAGCTGGCGCAGCACCAGTATCTGCTGCCTCGCCTTGCCGGTCAATGGAGCCATCTGGAAAGGCTGGGAGGTGGCATCGGCACGAGAGGCCCCGGCGAGTCGCAGCTTGAAACCGACAGGCGACTCATCAGGCGCAAAATCCATCGGCTGAAAGCGCAGATTGAAGAGGTAAGGAAACACCGCGCCCTCTATCGCCAGAAAAGATTGAAAAGCGGTATACCGGTGGTATCCCTGGTAGGCTATACCAACTCGGGGAAGAGCACTCTGCTTAATGCTCTCTGCCAGGCAGGCGTTTTCACCGAGGATAAACTCTTTGCCACACTGGACCCGACAACCAGGCGCTTGATGTTGCCGGATGGGAAGGCGATACTGTTAACGGACACCGTCGGCTTCATCCGAAAGCTGCCGCCAACTATCGTGAGCGCATTTCGGGCAACGCTGGAAGAACTGGATGAAGCGGCGTTGCTGCTGCATGTCGTTGACCTTTCTTCGCCGGATGCCGCCGAGCAGTGCCAGACGGTGGAGGATATACTGGATGAACTAAATCTATCCAGCAAGCCCCGGGTAACCGCACTCAACAAAATCGACCTGCTACTGGAAAGCAACAGGGAATGGGATGAGGAAAGTGCCACCGAGTTTTTATCCGACCAGTCCGCCGACGAAAAGACGGTACTGATGTCGGCGACCCGGCGGTGGGGGTTGACCCGGTTGATGGCACTGCTCAGCCAGCAAATTTCTCATCCCGCCACCACCCTTTAAAACCCCCTGAAAAATGACGCTCTCAAATCGAAATTCAGGCCCCTAGAAATCTTTTCGAATGGTATTTCTACTTAATAAGGTATTCAGGGACTAATATTGGGTTAAAATTCCTTAAATCCTGTGCTGTGGCATTTATGGGCAAAAGCAATGACCTGTGCTGGCCTATTCCAGAAACCCACCCACTTTTATCCCTTAGTTAAATCCCTCTAGTCTCCCTTTACGAAAGGGAGAAGACCCTCTTAAACACCCCGGTAGCTTAAATCCCTCTCAATCTCCCTTTACGAAAGGGAGAGGCCTATGTATCCCCCTTTGCTAAAGGGGGACCAAGGGGGATTTTATACCCCGCTGGCATAAGGAGGCAATAGCCATGGGGGCGAGGGCATTGCTCTTCAGTCAGGACGATATGACCATGCTGCGCAACACTTCGATGAAATGAGTCAGCGAAATAAGGCAGGCGATAAAGGAAACAAGGTAAACACTATCGAATAGTATTTACATAATACATTGTGTATTTATGTTAACTTATTTAGCACATATAAAATGGGGCGCACTATAACTGTTATGTAAGATTACACGTGTAGAGATATAAATCACTCCCCCGACGTTCGTCAATTTTCAAACTAACATAATGTCATAATCCTGTAAAAGAATTATGGCATTTCTTTTTTAAATAATTATAGAGCCGCTAAAACTTGGAGCAGCAACTTTAGTTTATTAAGGTCGCTGCTCTGTTGGTTTAAATATTCGCTTTGCTGGTTGACTATATTCCCCATCTGGATTATCGCTGCCCTAGTTTGCTGTATATATTCCCTATTGGCATCAAACTGGTTCTGCGTAAGATTTAGTGCCTCTTGCATAGCCTCTGCTAGGTTTACAATATTCTCCCGGTTTGTTTCCACCTGGTTATATAAACTATCATACCTCGGGTCATACGAGCTGCACCCATTAATCACCGTCACTAGAAGAAGTATCGTCAACACGATATTCTAGACTAAAAGCCATTTATTCATTTTACTCCCCTTCATACCTGAAATTGCAACAAGATTCGCTAGCCAACTTTACTCTAAAGGCTTTAGAATGGCAATCCTCAGTTCTACCGGTTCAACAGAAGCCCTGTGGGATATTGACAATACGATATTTAAGGAATAGAGTTTTAGCAAATACAGAAGAGGTAGTAATTATGGCTACTGCAGCTATTACATTGGGAATAGTGGGATTATTCAGCTGGGTATTCCCTCCATTTGGTGTATTGATATGCCTAGCGGCGATTATTCTAAGTATTATAGCGCTAGTTGAGAAAACAGAGCATAAGAAAAGAACGATAACAGGATTAGTTACTGGTTCTATAGGATTAATATTAAATGTAGTAGTAATCCTGATAATCTTTACGGCTATTGGAATGTTAGGATTGTTCGGCGAATTTTTCACGGAATTTATAGAGTTATATGGTTGGCCACAGTGATTAGGATATATTTGAGATAAAGAATCGAAAAGGGCGGGCGGGCGGTCCAAGGCTTTAGCCCGGTGTACTCTCCTGCTCCCATAAATACAGTAATCTATTGCTGCGCTGCCACGTACGTCTGAATCAGCTGCCTGAGCGAGGCGTCCGATGACGCAATGGCCGCCTGGGTGGTGCTCTGCAGGTTGCTGATTACCAGCGTGTTTCTGGTGATGGCGGTATTGTTGGCGTTTATCGCCTCCCTGTTGCTCTGGGTCAGGTTGATTACCTGTTCTATTATTGCCCGGTTATTGCTCACCTCTGTTTGTAAATTGGTAAACTGCGGGTCCAGCGAGCTGCATCCGCTGAACACCACCGCCGCCAGCGCTATGGTTATTACCAGGTTCCATACCAGCAATGCCTTTTTCATGGTTCACCTCCATCTGAAAAGTATCAATTATTATGTAAACTATTGCCCCAGCAATCGATTGGCCATGTCTCTGGCGAAGGCAAGAGAGGTGGTAAACGCCGGCGATATCGGGTTCAGGATATGCAGGGAAATGCCGTCGCTGAGCACGATAAAGTCCATGACCAGTTGCTTGCTGGGCCAGTGGATTAACTGGGGGCGGATGCCAACGTGCTCCGACTCAATGATGTCCGTTTGTTTCAACTCCGGCAGCAGTTTTCTGGCCTCTTTAAATACAAACCTCTTGAGGTATTTTTTGGGCTCGGTCCGGGCGACCTGGCGGAAAGAAGGGTTCATGAACAGAAGCATGGCATCACGCAGCAGGATGGAAGGTGTCTCCCGGCCAAAGCCGCTCAAAATGCCGTAGTTTTCTCTGCCAAAGGCAGGCACGGCGGTCGGCCCCACCAGAATCTCGCCGTCAGCGCTCCTGGTGAAATGGATACCCAGGAAAGGCGTGCGCAGGTCGGGAACGGGATAAATATTGCTCCGCACCAGGAAGGAACGGTCGCGGGCAAGCTGTTTGTAAGTCCCCTTGAAAGGTAACAGCTTGTATTCTGTCGCCAGGCCGAACTGATGGGCAATGTGGTCAGCATAGGCGCCGGCAGCATTAATCAGTTTTTCGAATTTGATAACCCCCTTGGAGGTCCGTGCCCGGTCATCTCCGTCACGGTCAATGAAGGTCGTCTCATAGTTAACGGTAACCTTCCCCGATTCTACCAACTCAGCCTCCAGTGCCTGCAGTACTTCTATCGGTTTTATCACCGCCGTATCCGGCGAGTGGAGTGCTTCTTCACTATCCGCGGCGTATGGCTCGAATTCATGCAATTTCTTGTTATCGATAATATCGGCACGAGCACCGCATAAATCGGCGCGGCGCTTCAGTTCATACAGGGCTTCCATTTCAGAGGGTCCGGTTGCCAGGATAACCTTGCCGGTCTCGTGCAGTGTCAGTTTCTTTTTCCGGCAGAATTCCTTCATCATGCGGCTGCCTTCCACGCAGTACTTGGCCTTCAGCGTGTCGGGCGTATAGTACATACCGGCGTGAAGGACGCCGCTATTCCTTCCGCTGGCGTGTCGGCCTAAGGAACTCTCCTTTTCCAGGATAACAATATACCCTGCTCCCCGATGAGTTAACTCGCGGGCAATGGTCAGACCGGTGATACCGGCCCCTACAATCAAAATCTGACACTGATTCCGCTCCATGCTGGGAAACCCTTTCTATATTATATATACACGAGCTCCGTCTATACAGGTTTGCGTTGAAAACGGTTCAGATTCGGCGAGTGCAATTCCGGCGGAGTGGTTTCAAAACCTATAATTATTTCCGCAATCATATGCTAAATCTTATGGCATTTCTAGTGGGCTCGGCAGGATTCGAACCTGCGACCGAGCGGTTATGAGCCGCCAGCTCTGCCACTGAGCTACGAGCCCGTGGTACAACCATTTAAACGAGCTTTTTAAATGCCCGGCTCCAATAAGTAAAGAATCCCTCTATTCTAAAGGGTAATAATTTTCTATTTTTCCGGAATGCGAGCCACCGGTTCTATGGGCAGACTCTTCGGTTTATGCACCGGTTCCCAGATACAGTGAAGCGGTGGAATATCGATGTAATTGAAGCCGCCCGCTTTCTCCTTCGGGTCGCCAAAATGCCCGCTCTGTATGCTGGGGAATCCCTGTTCGGCCAGCAATCTGGTGACCTCATCTATGTCGTCGCAGAGGAACTTCAGGTGGTGGAGACCCTCGCCGTGCTCATCAATCCAGTCCTGGTAAATCGATTCGCCTTCCACGGGCTGAACGAATTCCAGTTCCAGGTCGCCCAGGTAGGCGTGGCCCAGCCTCTCCCGGCCCCAGCCCGGCCTGCCCATATAGGTGCGGTCCCACAGCACCTGATTGCCCCAGTTTCGAATCTCCCAGGGACCGATGCCCAGTATCTGCCAGTAGTTCTCTGCCATCTGTATCGCGTCCTTGACCACGATGCCCACCTGCTTGATGCCGGAGATTTTAACTTTAGCCGGGCTTTCCGCTTTCGGGTCTTCCGGATAAAAGGTGGCTCCCGGTGGCGGACCGTCCGTCCGACTTCGAGTGCTTATCTCCCAGAAACAGCGCAACGGCTTTATATCGAAATAGGCAAACCGGTAGCTGCCGGAGCCGCCGCCCACAGCCGTCGGGAAACCCATATCATTCAGAATTTTCTCCGTCTTGACCACGTCCTCCGGAACGAATTTCAAATGGTGGAGACCCTCACCGTGCTCATCAATCCAGTCTTGGTAAACCGATGGCCCTTCAAGGGTTTCGAATAGTTCCAGCTCGATTGGCCCGCACTGGGCTATCGCACCGCGATATCTGGCATGGGCTGGTTTGCCATAGTATTGAAAGTTGGGAACCCTCCCGGAGCCGAATTCAAAGACCGTCCATGGACCAATGCCCAGGATGTTCCAGTACGCTTCTATGGTTCTCTGCAGGTCTTTGACCACAAGGCAGACCTGCTGGACTTCATTGACTTTGATCTTGGCCGGGCTCTCCTGTGCCATTACTATATTCCCCCCTTTCTGAGAAAGACAGTGGAATGCTAGGCAGTGCTAGGGTTATTTTAAGTCTCCCGCTCGATAACTGTCAAGGTAACTGCACCACCCTTCCCTCATCAAGGAGACTTTTTCGCCACTACTATGGTGAAGCCGGCATCGGGGAGATAATGTTCCCGCGGGGACTCCATTTCTTTGACTTCTTCAGGCTTCTGAAACAGCGTCGAAATTGTCCTATCAATGGTGAAATTGGACTGCTGCAGCATCTGAAGCAGTTCCTCATAACTCAAAAAATGTGTGTTTTTATAGAAGCGATGTCCTTCTGCTTTCTTTTTCAAATAGTACCGACCCCACGGGCTCTCCCGCAGCACCGTACCGAGAACCAGCCTGCCCTTAGCTTCAAGTATGCGGTGTACTTCTCTTAATACTTCTGCCGGCCTGTCCACAAAACAGAGTGTGACAATAAGAAATGCGGTGCCAAAGCTCCCCGCGGCAAAGGGCATATCCTCCCCTATTCCCAGATATCCCTTTATCCCTCTGCGAATCGCCATTTCCAGCAGCCTGGCTGATGGGTCAATCCCGGTTTCTATGCCCAGGGCTTGAGCGAAGCGACCGCTCCCCACCCCTATTTCAAGCCATGGCTTGGGCAGAAGCGGTATCACATTGCGAAAAGCTTTGACTTCTATCTCAAAAGTGAGCTTTCCTTCGTTATCGTACCACGCATCGTACTGGGCAGCGAACGAATTAAAAACGGTCACGGTGGACCACCTTTCACGCCCTTAATACCATCAATATCATCTGTTGTCAATATTTATTCTGTGAAATTGCTGTTTTTAGCAGGCTTGACGGGCGCTCTATCTCATAGTAATCTAAAGTAAAAGTCTGTCCTGGATATAACTGAATTGCAAAAATCACTGCGTAAAGCGGTTATCCTTGTTGGTGGTGAGGGCACGAGACTGCAGCCACTAACCAATGGTGTCCCCAAACCCATGCTGCCGGTACTGAATCATCCATTCCTGGAGCACACCATACGCTACCTGAAAAAATACGGGATTACAGAGATAATCCTGGCCATGAGTTACCTGCCCGATATTATCAAAGACTATTTCGGTGACGGCCAGCGACTTGGGGTGCGGATACACTACACCTTGGAAGATAGCCCGCTCGGCACCGCCGGAGCGGTAAAAAACGCTGAGGAATATCTGGACGGCACGTTTGCCGTTCTTAACGGTGACATATTTACTAATCTTGATATTGCGGCAATGCTTGCCTTCCATCAGAAAAGAAAGGCCAAGGCAACGCTCGCGCTTACCTGGGTGGACAATCCGTGTGCTTTCGGGGTCGTGGAGACGGATAATAATAGCAGAATCCAACAGTTTATTGAAAAGCCTGCCCCAGAGGAGGTGACCACCAACTGGATAAACGCGGGAGTTTATATCCTTGAACCGGAAGTCCTCCAACAAGTGCCAGGCAATGTCCATTATATGTTTGAACGAGGGCTTTTCCCGCGCCTTCTCGAGCTCGGTGAAACCATGTGTGGATATCAGTTCCACGGACAGTGGCTTGATATGGGAACACCGGAGAAGTACCGGTGTCTGAACTGCGACCTTTTGCTATCCGACGATAAACCTACTTTCCTTGGAAGCCCACAGGAAAATGGGCTTTATTGTGCGGAAGACGCCGTTATCGACCCCTCGGCACAGGTTGCCGGGCCTGTAGTCATTGCCAGCCGGAGTCGCATTGGAAGACGGGTGAGCATAAGGGGTCCGGTGGTTATTGGTCCGGATTGTATTATTGGTGATGGCGCCATCCTTGAGGAAGCGGTGCTGTGGCAGGGTGTTACCGTTGGAGAAGGTGCGGTGCTCAGGAAATGCGTCGTTGGCAGCGATACTGAAATTCAGCCCCAGGAGCAGGTTATCGACCGTATTGTCCCTTCCTGTCGCGCAGAGTCTACCGAGCAGTAAAAGCGGCTCATTCTTGCGTGGTGTCTGAGGTAATCCTGCCCTGTTCCTTCGCTTTGAAAATGGCCAGCTTTACCAGTGGTGGGGCCATCAGTTCGTTGATAATCACCGAAGTGAGGATGCCATTGTAAATGAAATCGCCAAAGGACGGAAAAGCATTTTTCGCGAGCAGTGCCAGCCCGACGGTGACGCCCGCTTTGGGCAAGAGGGCAAGGCCGAGGTATTTCCGCACCGGTTCCGGCGACCGGGCCAGGCTGGCTCCCAGTCTTGCTCCGGTATACTTACCGATAAACCTGCCCACGATAACAAGCAATGCCAGCAGGCCGGCTGTCTTCATTACCTCCAGGTAAAAATGCAATCCGGCCAGTACAAAAAACAGGGCGAAGACGACATCCTCGATATCATCAATGACATGCATCATCACTTCTCTCCCGCCCCTGTTCACCACGATAAAGCCGATTACCATGTTGGCCAATATTTCGGACAGATTAAGAAGTTCGGTAATGCCAACGCAGAGCAGGATTATCCCTAAAACGACAGCCAATATCAATGACCGCGCCCTGACCAGCCGGGCAATATAGATCAGGGCAAAACCGAGAATGAGACCGATGGCAATTGAACCGAGTATTTTGAACAGGGGAAGAGCCAGCATTTGATAGAGAGAAGCTCCTTCTCCCTGTGAAAGAGGCAGACTAATGCCAACGGCGACCGAAAAGAAAATAATAGCCAGGGCATCATCGAAAGCAACTACTGAGAGTAGAATCGTGGTCAGAGAACCCTTTGCTTTGTATTCGCGAATCATGGCCAGGATTACTGCTGGGGCCGTGGCGCTGGCCAGTGCACCGATAACCAACCCCATCGGGAGATAGGTATTGGTAAAGGTGGCCCCCGGTAACTCGAAGAAAAAAGGCGTTATCAGGGCAACAAGGAGCAGCGACAGTATCCAGGCACCGAAAGCCTGCAGAATGCCGATTAAAATGATACTGTTTTCCTGTTCACGGATCGACTTCCAGTGTAGACTTCCACCAATCGAGTAGGCGATAATGCCAAGGGCGATAGAGGTAAATACATCAAGGTTTTCTATGGTAGTAGGAGAAATAACATTGGTTACCGACGGGCTCAAAATTATTCCCGCAACCAGGTATCCGGTTATCATGGGAAATTTGAAACGATGGACCAACCTGCCGGCAAAAAACCCGACAATAATCATAATGCCAACGGCGAGCACCAGATTCATGACCATAATTTGAAACCCGGCTAATTGAACTTTATACTTTATAGATTACACAATATTATCTAAAATGCAAACGGCAGAGGACATGTATGCAGCCTATTGATGCCCAGCTTATCGCTCCCTGCGGCATGAACTGTGCTATCTGCAGCGGATACCTGGCGCATAAAAATCAACCCAGATTTAAAGGGATAATGGCGCATTGTCGTGGCTGCCGACCCAGAAACAAGCAGTGCGCGTTTATAAAAAAGCGCTGCGCCGATAACCTGAAGCTACTGCGTGGCGAGGTGGATTTCTGCTTTGAATGCAATTGCTTTCCCTGTGAAGGCTTGAGGCGTCTCGATGCCCGCTACCGGCGTGAATTCAATATGAGCATGATTGAGAACCTGGTGGAAATCAGGGATAATGGCCTGGATAAATTTCTGGAGAAGCAATATCAGAAATACGCCTGTCGGCGATGCGGCGACCTGATATCCGTGCACAATGGGAAATGCTTTAACTGCGATGATGTTAAAGGGATGATGAGGGTTAACAAGAGATTTTCTGGAGCGGGAGACGGGACTCGAACCCGCGACAACCTGCTTGGAAGGCAGGGACTCTACCAACTGAGTTACTCCCGCTTATCCGTCCGATTATACTATAATTAGCGAAAGAGCGTCTACAGAGGAGGAATAGATGAAAATTACCGATGTAACCCTGACCATGGTTGCCTGGGCAGTGCCGAAGGGTAGCTACCCCGGACAGGCGGTGAGTTTTGGTGGCGACAAGGAGCTTGCTGTCATAACCGTCAGCACTGATGAGGGCGTAGATGGTTACTCTTTCCTGGGTTCAACGATGTGGGGTGCTGCCGATAATGCTGGCCCACTGCTCACCTACCTGAAACCTGTCCTCATCGGTCAGAACCCGCTGGACATTGGCCGCCTGTGGCATGCGTTATGGCGCTGCAATCGATTTGCCTCCCTTGCTGCCATCGGCGCTTTGGATATCGCCCTCTGGGATATTGCCGGTAAGGTGGCCAACATGCCGATACACCGTCTGCTGGGAACCTGCCGTGAGAGTGCACCGGCTTATCCAAGCTCCGCCTTTATGCCTGCCCCCCAGGATTATGCCAAAGAGGCCCTGTATTATAAATCCCAGGGGTGGAAGGCCTATAAAATCCATCCGCATGCCAAACCTGATGAAGATATTGAAATCAGCCGGGCGGTCCGCAAAGCTGTCGGTGACGATATGGTGCTCATGCTCGACTCGTGTTGGGCCTATGGATATGAAGATGCCGTGCGCGTGGGGCGTGCCATCGAGGAACTGGGTTACTACTGGTATGAAGACCCGTTGCCCGAAGACGATATTTACAACTACGTGAAGCTAAGACAGAAACTTGATATCCCCATTCTGGCCACGGAGTATACTCCGGGTGGACTCTATGGACTCACGCAGTTCATCCTTCAGGGGGCTACCGATATCCTGCGTGGCGATGTCAAGGTCAAGGGCGGTATAACGGCGCTGGTCAAAATCTGCCATCTGGCCGAGGCCTTTCGTATGAAATGCGAGATACACCACGGCGGCAATTCGCTGAACAATGTGGCCAACCTTCACGTGACCATGGCGGTCAATAATTGTGAATATTTTGAGGTTCTGTTGCCGGATGTTGCCCAGAAATATGGCCTTGTTCAGGATATCGAGGTCGACCGCCAGGGCCTGGTCCATGCCCCGGAAAAGCCCGGGCTCGGCTATGATATCGACTGGGACCTGGTGAAGAGGAAAACGATCAGGGTGCTGAAGTAATCTGCTCGCGTGCGGAATTCAAACGTAAGCATATGATATAATGGAGTGATGTTTTTCAGGAGGTATCGCGCGTGATAAATCTCGTGCTCCTGCGACACGGTGAGAGCATCTGGAACAAGGAAAACCGGTTCACCGGCTGGACAGACGTCGACCTTTCCAGGCAGGGAATCAAGGAAGCCCAGGATGCCGGCCAGGTCCTTAAAGAAAAGGGCTACACCTTTGATATCGCCTTCACGTCTGTGCTGAAACGGGCCATACGCACCCTATGGCTCGTCCTGGATGAGATGGACCTGATGTGGATACCGGTGTATCGTTCCTGGAGATTGAACGAAAGGCATTACGGTGCCCTGCAGGGACTGAATAAAGCGGAAACGGCGGCGAAATACGGCGAGGAGCAGGTCCTGATATGGCGGAGAAGCTATGATATCAGGCCACCGAGCCTTGAAAAAACGGACGAACGCTACCCCGGAAATGACCCGATATACGCGGATTTGGATGAGAAAGATATTCCGCTCACAGAGTGTTTGAAGGATACCGTTGAGCGTTTCCTCCCCTACTGGCACGAGGTGCTGACGCCGACAATCAAATCGGGGAAGCGGGTGATTATATCGGCTCACGGCAATAGCCTGCGGGCGTTGGTCAAATACCTCGATCATATCAGCGACGACGATATTGTCAGGTTGAACATTCCCACCGGCATCCCGCTCGTCTACGAGCTGGATGAAGCTCTGAAACCTGTAAAGAGCTACTACCTCGGCGACCCTGAGGAAGTGGCCAGGGCTATGGAGGCGGTAGCCAAGCAGGGAAAGGCGAAAGAATAAACGCTGAATCTCTGACTCTAATGCATTTGCCGGCACTCAGGTAACTTGTTCCACTTTGAGCAGGTTTGTGGACCCCGCTACGCCAATGGGCATTCCTCCCGTAATGACAATCAAATCGCCAGCCTTAGCTAGCCTCATCTCCTTTGCAAGCCGTACGCCGGTGGCGAAAAGCTCGTCTATGGATTTCTGCTCCGGTATCCGTATGGGATGAACACCCCAGCGCAGCAGCAGCCTGCGGCATACGTTGCAGTCGGGCGTTATTGCCAGGATAGGCACCCGGGGGCGATACTTGGAAACTCTTCCTGCGGTGCTGCCCGACTGGGTAAAAGCCACGATAGCTTTGGCTTTCAGGCTGTAAGCGGTGTGGCAGGCGCTGTAGCTTATCAGCTCATCGGTCTTGTGTTCCAGTTGACGACCTCTTTCCATAAGTATCCGGTCGTAAGGCAGTTTGCCTTCCGTCTCCTGCGCGATTCTGGCCATGAAGGTGACCGCCTGTACCGGATATCTGCCTATGGAGGTCTCGGCGGAAAGCATGGTGGCGTCGGTACCATCGAAGATGGCGTTGGCGATATCGGTAACTTCAGCACGCGTGGGGCGCGGGGCGTTTACCATCGACTCCAGCATCTGCGTGGCAGTTATAACCGGCTTGCCGGCGAGATTGCATTTCTGGATGATTTCCTTCTGCACCATCGGCACCCGTTCCAGCGGTATGTCCACGCCCAGGTCGCCGCGTGCCACCATGACGCCATCGCTGGCGGCCAGTATGCCATCGAATTTACGGACGGCGTCTCCTCTTTCTATCTTGGCGATAATGGGTATATCGGCATCGTTTTTGCGCAGTATATCTTTCACCGCCTTCACATCGTCGGCGCTGCTGACAAAGGAAAGGGCAATGTATTCCGGCCCTTTGCTGATGGCAAAAAGGAGGTTCTCTTTCAGCGCATCGGTGATGAACGGTACTGAAATGCGCATGCCGGGAACCACCATTCCTCTCCCTTCGGTAAGGACTCCGCCAGCAATAACCCGGCAGCGAACCTCAGTGCCTTCTGCCTCCAGCACTTTGAGCTGCATGGCGCCGTCATCAAGCAGCACCAGGTCCCCCGTTTTTACATCTCTGGGGAGATGGGGCAGGTTAACCGGTATCAGTCCGGTATCCCCCGTCACCTGTCTGGTGGTCAGCACCACCTGTGCTCGATTTTTCAACAGGACCTTGCCGCCTTTTAGCTTTCCGGTCCGGTATTTGGGACCCGGCAGGTCCATCAGAATAGCAACGTCTGTGCCCAGTTGCTGGCTAGCTCTCCTGATGGTCTGAATATATCGACCGTGTTCGCGCTGCGTGCCGTGCGACAGGTTCAGACGAGCAATGTTCATTCCGGCGAGGATTAGACGCTCGATGGCCGCTGCGGAACACGTAGCCGGCCCGATGGTGCAGACTATCTTGGTACGTCGTTGGAGCAGCGCCGAACGCTTCATTTTACCGTCCTTTTGGATTTCTCTATTTCACGAAAGGCGTAAACGGCGGCACCGATAACACCGGAATTCTTATCCAGTTCGGCTCTGGCAAATCGTACGGATTCAAAAGCCACCTTGTATGCTCTCTCCCCGGCCACTTTATAGGCCGGTTCCAGCAGCATATCACCGATGTTGGACAGGCCGCCACCGATAATAATCAGCTCCGGGTTGAAGATATTGATGAGGTTGGTTAAACCCACGCCGATGTAATAGCTGGTCTGAGCGATGAGTTCCTTGGCCAGACTATCGCCCTTCTGGGCCGCTTTATGCACGACTTTGGCGTTTACCTTATCGATGTCACCGCTGGCATACTCTAAAATTGATGTCTCAGCCCCGGCGGCGATTTGCCGTTTTGCTTCTCTTGCCAGCGCATTGCCTGATGCCAAGGTTTCCCAGCAGCCGGTGTTACCGCAGTTGCAGGGAGGACCGTTGGTGTCAATGGTCATATGACCAATTTCACCGGCAGTGCCCAGAGAGCCGGTGTATACCTCTCCATCAATCACTATGCCCCCACCGATTCCGGTGCTGATGGTGATGTAAATGAAATTGCGGGCGCCTTTCGCTGCCCCGAAGTACATTTCACCGAGAGCCGCCGCATTGGCGTCATTGATTAAGAATGTTTTCACCCCTATCTTATCCTCGATTATGCTCTTGAGCGGGACATCTAACCATCCGGGTAGGTTCGGCGAGGTAAAAACAACGCCGGTTTCCGAGTTGGAAAGACCGGGGGCACCGATGCAAATGGCCTCGAGTTCAGCAGCGTTTAAGCCGGCCTGGTCAATAGTCCGCTTTATAGAACCCAGCATTGCCTGAATTACTGCTTCTGGCCCTTCCGTTGCCGGAGTGGTGCGGTGGTCACTTGATAGTATTTCACCTTTAATGTTGACCATCGCAGTCAGTATTTTGCTTCCACCCAGGTCAACACCAATCGCCAACGGATTGTTGCTCATTTTTGGCTTGTCCTCATCAGTCGGACACAAATTCCTGCAGCAATTCTTCAAACTGCAGAGGGTCAATCGGCTGTTTTACCAGTGGCATTTCCTTCAAAGCGGGTAGCTGCTCTTCATATACTGGCCGTTCATTTTTATATATCAGTCCCGTGGGAATACGTTCTCCCCATTCCTGAGCCCTGGCAAAGGCAGCCATTCTGTCAGAGGGGTCGTATTCCCCCCCCTCTTCCAGTTTGTAGACGCGTTCCCGGTACCATTTAAAGGTGTTTTTCCGATTGAACGATGGGCAAGGCTGAAGGATATCGATGTGGGCGAAACCGCGATGCTGAATCCCCATCTTGATGAGTTGAGTCAAGTGCTCAACATTTCCGGAGAAACCGCGTGCCAAAAAGCTCACGTCCGAGGCAAGGGCCACCGCCAGCGGATTGATTGGCTGACCGGCACCTGCAGGCGTGGTCTTGGTCACAAAGCCGATATCGCTGGTAGGAGAGGCCTGCCCCTTGGTCAGCCCGTAGACCTGATTGTTGTGCACCATGTAGGTCAGGTCGACGTTGCGGCGCATGGCTGCCAGCCAGTGGCCAACTCCTTCGCCGTAGGCACCCCCGTCGCCGTCAATGACAATGACGACCAGTTCATGGTTGGCGATTTTAGCCGCGGTCGCAACGGGTATCGACCTGCCATGAAGTCCATTGAAGACATTGTCGCGTATGTAATGAGGTAGCTTGGGCGCCTGCCCTATTCCGGAGACGAGCAGTAACTGATGTGGCTCGATTTCAAGCTCCACCAGCGCTTTACGCAGCGCCTGCAGAATGCCGAAGTTGCCGCAGCCCGGGCACCAGGCATTCTCGATTGGTGCGGCATAGTCCTTGAGCGTCACCACGGTTAAGAGACCTCCTTCTTGAGCGCGTCTACAATGTATTGCGGTGAAAACGGTCGGCCGTCATATTTCAGGATGTGACCGCTGACCTTGCAGCCAGTTTCCCGGCGAATGAGCTGTGCCAGCTGGCCGGTGGCGTTGTTTTCAATGACAATGCTTTTAGTGCTTTTATTCAGGGTGGGGATAACCCTTTCGATGGGGAAAGGCCACAGCTCGGTGAAATGCAAATGGTTTGCCTTAATGCCATTTTCCCTCAATACCTGAACCGCTTCACTTATGGCCCCATAGGTGCTGCCCCAGCCGATAAGCATCAATTCCGCTCCAGATTGTTCATTGAATAAGGGCGGACCAACTTCCGTTCTCATGCCATTGAGCTTGCGCAGTCGCTTCTCGTTCTGCTGGTTTCTGGTCTCGGCATCCTCTATCATGTGTCCGCCTTCGTCATGTTCATCGGAATCGGTGACCACCAGGGCTTTTACCTGACCTGGCAGCGCCCGTGGCGATATTCCAGAGTCCGTGACAAAGTGTCGCCTGTAGTCTGCTATCCGGCTCGCCTCTTCAGCAGAAAGCAGCGCGCCGCGGTCTATTTCGACCTCTTTAAGGTTGAATTTTACCACTGTCTTATATGAGGTAGCCAGATGATGGTCGATGAGGATGATAACCGGCGTCTGGTACTTTTCAGCCAGATTGAACGCTTTAATTGTCGTCCAGAAAGCATCTTCAGTCGTGGCCGGTGCTAATATCGCGCGGGGGAACTCTCCATGCCCGGCGTGCAGGGCAAACCACAGTTCTCCCTGTTCCGTTCTGGTGGGAAGGCCGGTGGCCGGCCCGGGACGCTGTCCCAGTACGATAACGACAGGCGTTTCCGTCATCCCTGCCAGCGCTAATCCCTCTATCATAAGGGCAAAGCCACCGCCCGAGGTAGCGGTCATCGACCTCACACCGGTGAAGCCAGCGCCAACGGCCATATTAATGGCCGATATCTCATCTTCAACGTGAATGGTTACTATGTTGTACTGTCGGCCTTTCCCGGCCAGAAACTCCATAATGGAAGAGGCTGGTGTCATGGGATAGCCGGTCATGAACTTGCAACCGCCTGCCATCGCTCCCAGCGATAGCGCTTCGTTACCGTTAAGCAGCATTCTCGGCGCTTTTTTCGGCAGGCGTTTCAGTGTCTGGCCGGCTGATTTCCGAGGATTTTGCTCTGCGAAGAGATAACCGGCTCTGGCAGCAGCGACATTGCCTGCCATCACGCCCTCACCTGCCCTGGCCAACTCTTTCTCCAGTACTTTGACCAGCAGGTCAAGGTCGCACTCGGCGAGCCCGAACACGGCACCGGCGGCCACGGTATTGGTCATCAGGCGGCTGCCGGCCGCTTCCTCGGCTATTTTGGTCAGCGGAATATTGAAGTAATTATTCCCCTCAGGGCTGACGCCGGCCTGCTTCTGGTCAAAGAGAGTTAAACCGTTATCTTTGATTTCCTTGCTGTGGAGTTCAATGGTCTCTCTGTTCAGCGCGATGAGGATATCCAGTTGCTCGGAGAGAGCAGAGACTTCATTGTCGCTTGCCCTTACGCGGAAAAAGTTATGGCCGCCCCTCACCCTTGATTCGTAGTCCTGGTCGGCAAAGACATAGTAGCCGCCGCTGGCAATAGCTTTGGCCAGAATCTGCCCCAGAAACTGTATGCCCTGCCCCGCGGCACCACCGGCCATAACAGCGAAATCAACGGTCATGCTCTCCCCTTTTGATTCTTTGTCTCTTCTATGTATGTTGCCGCCGCTCTGGGAGTTTTCCCTCCTTTTATCTGATGGTAATGCTCATAGGTCAGGCAGGTCTTATCGTTAATAATATCGGCATCAACCAGCTGGCCGACGAAGATGGTGTGCGTGCCCACATCCATTTCCTGTGTTACCCTGGCTTCCATAAAAGCGACGGCGTTATCCAGGACTATCGGAGCACCCGTCTGGCCTATCCAGTACTCGACTCCTTCGAACTTGTCAGTTTCCCTACCGGAGTGGAAACCAAAACGTCCGATGAATATCAATGGCGTATCTTCACAGAGCGTCGATACGGCAAAGACCCTGCTTGATTTGATAAACTCCCAGGTCAGATTATTACGGTTGATGCTTACCGCAATGGTTGGTGGCTCAGCGGTGACCTGGATAACCGTATTGGCAATCTGGCCATTCAAGCGGCCATCTTTAGTTGAGGTTACCACGTAGATACCGTAGTTTAATTTATGTAAAGCTCTTGTGTTCATAACGCCTCTACTGTTACCTCTATTCTTTTAATTTTCAACCATAGCGTGAATTCTGTCAACCTTAACAGATATCCCGTAATTTTTCAGAATTCCAAGCTGACCTGTCGTTGTAAAATTGGCCGAATTATGCTATTAATATTTGATTAATGGTGCTGAGGGAGGAACCTCATGTCAAGACTGCTGATTATTTCCAATCGTTTACCCTTGAATGCGGAGAGGAAAGATGGCAAGCTGCAATTTCAACCCAGCCTCGGTGGTCTGGCGACGGCACTGGGAGCATTTTACAAGTCGCGTCCCAGTCTCTGGATAGGGTGGCCGGGCATAGAGCAGGAGAAGTTGCAAAAGGGCGAGGAGAAGGAGATTGAGGATAAACTGGCCGAGGAGCGGTGCTATCCGGTCTTTCTCTCTGGAAAAGATGTTGACGATTTCTACTTCGGGTTCTGCAACCAGACCATCTGGCCCCTCTTTCACTACTTCCCTCAGTTCGTGGAGTATGACCCTAACCTGTGGCAGGCTTATCAGAGGGTTAACGAGATTTTTGCTGATGCCATTGTCAGTGTGGCCAGAGAGGATGATATTTTCTGGGTGCAGGACTACCATTTCATGCTTCTCCCCAGGCTGATACGGGACAGACTGCCAAAGGCAACCATCGGCTTTTTCCTCCATATACCCTTCCCGTCCTACGAGATTTACCGCCTGCTGCCCTGGAGCCGGGAAATAGTAGAAGGATTGCTTGGTGCCAACCTGGTCGGTTTTCATACCCATGACTACGTATGGAACTTCCTGGACAGCACCCGCAACCTGCTGGGCTACAGCAATTCCATGGGCTGGATTACAACTACTGACCATGTCTCCAAAGCAGACGTTTTCCCCATCGGTATCGGCTACGAGCATTATTCCAGCATTGCCAGGAGCCCGGAAGTGGATGCGGAAGTGAAAAAGTTCAAAGAGAAACTGGGCGACCGGAAAATTATTGTTTCGGTGGACCGACTCGACTACAGCAAGGGCATTCCTAATCGACTGGAAGCGTACGGCCTCTTTCTGGAAAAACACCCTGAATATCGGGAGAAAGTGGTGTTCATACTCGTTATTGGACCTTCCCGCATCAAGGTACAACGGTACGCCGAGTTGAAGCAGCAGATAGAGGAGATGGTGGGCACTATAAACGGCAAGTTCGGCACCATCGGCTGGACGCCTCTCGAATATCTTTACAGCCCGATACCCTATCATACGCTTCTCGGCCTGTACAAGATGGCGGATGTGTGTCCGATAACGCCGCTGCGCGACGGGATGAACCTGGTGGCGAAGGAATACCTGGCCACCAAAATAGATGGCAAAGGCGTTCTCATCCTCAGTGAGACGACCGGTGCCGCCCGGGAGCTGGGAGATGCCATCATTATCAATCCCAATAACATCGAAGAAATCGCTCAGGCTCTTGCTGATGCTCTGGCGATGCCGGAAAAAGAACAAATTGAACGCAACCGGGCGATGCAGGAGCGCATCAAGCTCTATGACATCAGCCGGTGGGCCGGGGACTTCATTAACAAGCTGTATGAAACGGAAAAAGTGGAACTGGGCACCGTGCCAGAGCCAATGCCTGATAAGGTAAAAGATGAACTAACAGGTCAGTTCCAGAAAGCTCAGAAGCGGTTGCTTTTGCTGGACTATGACGGTACGCTGGTGCCCTTCGCTAAAACACCCGAAGGGGCCAAGCCAGATGCGGAATTATTAAAGCTGCTGGGCGAGCTGAATAACAATGCCCGGAATGAGGTTGTGCTCATCAGCGGTCGTGATAAGAACACCCTTGACAAGTGGTTTGGCAGCCTGAAGACGGGTATGGTGGCGGAACACGGCGTGTGGATGAAAGCCAAGGGTGGTGACTGGGGGATGATGGCTGGACTCTCGAACGACTGGAAAGATGAAGTGCGCGCCATTATGAAGCTGGCGGTGGACCGTATCGAGGGGTCACTCATTGAGGAGAAGGACTATTCTCTGGCCTGGCATTACCGTAAAGCCAACCCGAGAATAACCGAACGGCACATCAGGGAGATAGCCAACGACCTTCTAAATCTAACCGCTAATTCCAATCTGAAGGTGCTGGAAGGAAGCAAGGTGGTTGAGGTGAAAAGTGCCAGTCTGAATAAAGGACTAGCGGCACAGCAGTGGCTTTCCAGAGAGAACTGGGATTTTATCCTCGCCATCGGTGATGATGTTACTGATGAAGACCTGTTCAAGACTCTGCCGGAAAATGCCTGGTCCATTAAAGTCAGGCCCGGGGTTTCGGCGGCCAAGTTCAGCGTCGATTCGCCAGATGAGGTACGTACTCTGCTGAGAGAATTAATGGTAAAATAGCAGTATGAAAATAGCGTTGGTCTCCCCTTACGACTTTGCCTATCCCGGTGGTGTCTGTAACCATATCTCCAATTTAGAAGAGCAACTGACCAGAATGGGGCACGAGGTGAAAATCATTGCCCCGGCCTCGAAGGCAGTCTCCGCTCTGGGTGAGCGTCTTATACCAATCGGCAAACCCAGGCCGGTCCCGGTCAGCGGCTCGGTTGCTCGTATTACCCTTTCGCCCTGGCTGTCGTCGCGTATCAAGGCGGTGCTGGAAAGGGAGAAATTTGACATTGTCCACCTCCACGAACCCCTGATGCCGATGCTCTGTACTACCGTGCTGCGCCTCTCCAGTTGCCCGAATATCAGCACTTTCCATGCCTCCGGCGGCAAACCCTGGTACAACTTCGGTACCCCTCTGGGCAAGCTTATCCTGAAGAAATGGTTCCGTAAACTGGACTATAAAATCGCCGTCTCCGGGCCAGCGATGGAATACGTGAACAAATACTTCCCCGATGAATACCACATCGTACCCAATGGAGTTGATACGGAACATTTCCGGCCCGATATCGAGCCACTTGAAGAA
>SDBT01002176.1_pt1 | contig 34932 bp, 60 predicted proteins | sample 2277101 | NCBI WGS metagenome assembly SDBT01 (sample SAMN10404973, study PRJNA504765) | marine sediment metagenome | isolation source: marine sediment core GS10_PC15, 103 cmbsf | place: Arctic Ocean: Southern Knipovich Ridge | collected 2010
AGTTGAGCCAACGCATAGCGCAGGCTTTCTAGCGCGGAGTGGTAGTTCAGTTGGGTAGAATATCAGCCTGTCACGCTGGTGGTCCCGGGTTCAAATCCCGGCCACTTCGCCATTAATATAAGAAAAAGAGAAGCTTGTTAAAATGACTGATGAAAAAAAGAAACATCCCGGTGGAAGACCAACTAAGTTTGAAGAATGGATGATTGAAGATGTCGTCGAACTCGGACAAAAGGGCTATTGTAAAGTTCAAATCGCATCTAAGTATGATGTAACTCCTAATACTCTCGATAATTGGGGCAAGAAAAATCCCAAGTTTTTGAGCGCCTTAGCGCGCGCGAAAACCCATGCTATTAGTCATATGATAAAATTAGCCCATGAAAATTTAAATAATAGAAACTATCAATCTAAGCTTTGGGAAATCATGATGCGCTTTGTGCACGGATGCAAAGAAGATAGAAATCCTATTATTGTAGACTTTGATGAATGCAAAACATTGGAAGATAAGTGCGATAAAATTATATCCCACACACTTCAAGGAAGCATTTCTCCCGATCATTGTGAAAAATTAATTAGATCAGTATGCGCTCGAGCTAATCTTAAGATTGAAGAGATTGAGCGACGTGTTGAAGAGATTCAGACTAGGCTGAAGAATTCTTAAAAATTTCATCAAGAATAACTCGATCTATAGAGCGCTTCTCATTCTCGTCGTAGTGGTCTATGCATCTTAATATTATTTTTTCCCTTCGGCTTTTTTCTATATCCCATTCAATATTGGGTTCTACATCTCCTGATAACTCCTTGTAGGCTTCTCGTATTTTATCGACAGTAATATCATTATTCATGAGAATTCCTAAAAGTTTGCGTCTATTACAGCTTTTAGTTTCTCTACGGTTAACTCGTTCTTTATAGGTGTATCCGGGATAGCCGCAAATTCAGACTCTTTAATTCTATTCAATTCACGCTTAGTTAGGATTCCATCTATTATATTGTGCAGTGTATGAAAACGCGGCATCAAATAACTAAGAAAATCGTCGGTTAAATCAAAATATAATAATGTCATAGCCACCTGGAAGCCATATTCCTCTAAAACTTTAATCCACTCAGGGTCATCCTTCCCAAGTGGAAATAATAAATCTACTTTCTTCTCTTTTCTAAACCACATCATTTATCTCCTAACAATTCTGGATTCTCGTGTATGTTTCCTATGATTATAGTCGTATCTAAAACCAAATTATTAAATAAAACTCCCTCGTCAAAGTTAAAGCTTCCATCTTCAAAATAAACATCACTAACAGTTGTATTTATAGATATCTTTACTCCAGGAATTCCATCCCAGGTATCAGTGTATTCTAAAATATCCCCCTCATAAATTTCCTTGCCGTTTTTGTCACTTAGTGTTGTTGAGAATTCAACGATATAATCATTAAATTCTTCTTCGTCATCATCTATTATTTTCATATCGGAGCCGTTATGTAAAATAATGCCCCCAGACGCATTAATTCCAATGTCATCGAACAAGAAATAACCTTTCTCTTTGTCCCACACTCTAAATTTCATTCTTTTTCAGTCTCTATTTCAAATAGAATCTGATTACCGGATTCGGCTATCCCGAACTTCCAGCCAAATCGTGCGGCTTCCTTTTGATAAAAAGCTAGTTCTTTCTCATCCGCATCATTAAAATCAAAATCATGCCCTAAATGTGAGTGATACCAAGAAATAGGATCATAGTAACCATCATAACTTTTTATTTCTAGAATTTGTTCTGGAGATAACTTTCTAAAGGCTTGACAAAGCATATATTCTACCCATTCTAGTTTGCTTCTATTTGGGGGAACGCAAAAACACGGCATAATTTTTACCTCAAATTATTTGGAAGGGTTTTTGGATGATCACGATTAAGCTTTAATACACTAGTGATTACATCTAATATTTCTCTAAATTTTGGGTCATCATCTCTTACAGTTAAGATGTCGATAGTGGTATGGTCCATTATTATTTCATACATCTTCAATCCGTGCTTAGCTAGAATATATTTGATATCAAAGTCGGTGAGTATCATATTAATAGAACTTTCTTTATTAAAAAATTTAACCATTATAAATCTCCCCTATATATCCCAGATTCTTTCCACGGCTTATCAGATTTAATATTCAAATAGGTATTAATTTCTAGAAACCTCCCACAACTATCCCATCTTTCAGACTGAAAATCTCTAGTAATTCTAGTTTCATGTAACTGCCAACTTTTATCCCTATTCATTGCAATATAATTGAATCTAAGGAGAGAGGAACTTAACACTTGTTCTGGATTAAGTGAGACAATCTTATTTTCTTTCATTTTAATTCCACCTCATGGATTTTAAATTTATCTCCGGTTTTATCTTCAACCGCCCTTTCTTGCAGAGCCATCCTATCTTTATAAGCTTGAAGGTCGTGACGATAAACATGGATTATTTGAATTATATTATTCGTCGTCTGAGTTAGAACGTAACATATCCTCATCCCGAGCAATCTCCATATAATTCAACACATATTCATAAAATTTAGGGCACCGGTCATTTCTCATCCAACGATAGACGGTAGATTTACTTTTACCACTCCACGCCACAAATTCCTTAACGGTAAATCCATTGAGCAAGAGTAATACTCTAAATGATTTTGTCATGAACACCCAATTTTGATAATTGAATCCCCTTCCCACCTTTCAACCGATAAAGGACACGTTTTATGATTGGTACAGATGGGGTCCCATAACATTCCCTTCACTTCAATTGGAATATCAATTCTGATTCCCTGGTTAATTATTTCTTGAAGGAAGGCAATCGTTGATTTAAGTTCATCACTAATTTTAACTCCATCCTCTAACGCATCCTTTAATAGATTTTTTTGTATATTATCAAGTTTTCCTTGACAATAATCTTTTAGAAGAGATATCAAAATTTCCAAACTTTCCTCATTCTGGCCAGGAGGACTACAACATAAACGTATCGGAGGCTCATCGGCACACTCTATTTCCATATATGCTTTAGGATAGGCCTTCCCCATACCAAAAATATTAACCACGGTTATTTTTTTAATATTCATCTTTTATCCAGTATCATAATGGGACAGGTCAAATAGTAACACTTTTGATATCATGAGAAAAGCTTTTATCTAATATGAGGAAATTAAATGACAACTTTTAGCGATTCAAAATCCGATGTCCTGAAACCTACCCAACAATTTGTTAGCGGTTTGGTCAATTTGCCCCCTTATACGACCACAGAGCGAGATGCTTTAACTACCATGATTTCTGGATCAACTGTATATAATTCCACCACCAATAAAATAAACTTTTATAATGGGTCTGGTTGGGAAGCCGTAACAAGTGCATAAGAGGATTTATCATGGCCGTTAAAAAGAAAAGAATGCCTAAGAAAAAGTTTGCGAAGTTCGTCAAAAAGGCGATTAAACGCCCAGGTGCATTAAGTGCCCGTGCTAAAAGCCAAGGAAAGTCCACGGCTCAAGAAGCGCAGGCTAATCTTAAGTCAGGCACTCCTTTACAGAAAAAACAAGCTGTTTTCTTTTTGAATTTCTTAAAAGGTAAAAGCAAGCGCAGCCGAAGTCAGTCTCTACTTAAATGAAGCGAATAATCGCCTCTTTAAATAAAATTGAACAAGAAGTTGACTTTAGGACCTATGATCATCTTTTTATAGTGGTTCATAATAAAAATGAATATGAACAAATTATAAACAAATATGAGAACGATGAGAAATCTATTTGTGTAATCTTTAAATTATATAAGGATCAATGATGGCAGTTACAAGCTTTTTAAAAATAGGACGAGATCCTAGAACTTCTATTCCCAATTGGTTAGTAGAGCCTCCAGCTTCAAGTGATGAAGTTGAAATGATCGAATTAGTGGCCGATGTAGAAGTTACTTTAACCGTTCCAGCCAATACCACGATAGCAGTTTTCGGCTATACCCCAGGTGCTAACGTTATGGCGGCTAGAGGGGCAACGCCAATTGTTTTACCGTCCAGTGGTGTATTTACTAATACAACTGGATTTCTTAATCCGCCCGGATATCTTGACCTCACCGAAGCTGAAACCTTAAGATTCAGAGGCGATGATTCATATTGGGTATTTGTTAGATGGTTTAAAAGCTAATGTTTGATAAATTAAACAAAATTAACTTCATTCAAAAGCCATTAGGAAGTGATATTTATTCTGATTACTATGATGAAGGCCAATCCCCTGTTCCACCTCCAGGCACAGACGCAATTCTCAAAGACGATGGAGGTTTTTTACTAACAGATAGCGGTAATAATTTATTACAAGGATAATTTATAATGGCAGTAGATGAAAGAATAAGTGAATTAGATCCAGTTCTCACCCCCCTTCTCACGGATCAAATTCCATGCACACCAGTTGCAGATGACGGTGTACTTTCACTGAAATACACTATGCAACAAATTAAGACTATCTCAAATACTAATCCAACTATAGTTGGCACCTTAATTACGGGTGGTAAGAGAATTATTAAGAGAGTAGCTCTAACAGGAAATTCAAATACAACTACCGCTGGGGATGCTGAACTTTATGGTTATACTAGTACTTCCTCTGCCTTTACTTTTACTATCCAAACAGCTGATATTACTGATGGATGGGAATTTACAGTTAAAGATGAAAGTGGAGCAGCTGGAACAAATAATATAACAATTGCTACCCAAGGAGCTCAAACAATTGATGGTGAGTCTTCAGCATCAATTACAGTTGATAATGGGGCTATTCGTTTATATACCGATGGAACTAACGTATTTACAAAGTAAGGAGAAATAAATGTTAAATGTAAAATACTTATATGCTTGTTCTTACAAATATTGTTTGGATAATAGTTATCAACCAAAAAATAATGATTATTTCATTACCACAAATAATGGTGTCAGTATTAAAATTAATTCTTGGACTGCACCAAATGTAGCTGAACCTACAATTGATTTTCTTTTAGATTATTTAGATCAAACAGAAGCCGATACATATTTAAATATTATGAATCGTGAATTTACATATGATGAAAATGACAATGCCCCATACATTAATTTGGTAAGAGCTTTATTAGTGAGATTAGGTGAATTAAATCCAGATCAATGGATTAAGGATAATATTTAATGAGTGATAGCTCTATAAATTCAACAGATGCTGGAATATATAAAACTCCTTATTCTTGTCAGATTTTTTGGAATGCCACCTTTACTGCACCTACAACAACTTATTTAAAAATTGCAACGGCGTCTAGCACTAATTGCGTAGAGGATTATGATAGCAGTCCAAATTCGGATATGTTTAACCAAAGTTCACAAAGAATTGATATTAAAAAAGACGGTCTATATTGGGTACATGGTTTTATATATTCTAGTGGAGCAGGTAATAATATTAAAAGATGGGTAAGAACTTATATTGACGGTGCCGCAAATGCATTTATGGGGGGTCAACGTGCAGGTGGAACTGATAGTGACACGGGTATTTATGGATTAGAACTATTATCTTTAAATTCGGGGCAGCATGTTGAGTTATATGCACATTTAGGGAGTGTAGCAGTAACCGTTGGATCAGCATCAGCTGAGATAAGCTGTAGATTCAGTGTAAATTACTTGAGTGATGCGTTATGAGTTATTCATTTTATCAATCATCGGATCAGTTTACCTATAGGCGTCCTTATTCATGTGAGATTTTATGGGACGTAGCTCAGACAAGTACGGTAAATGTTAACCAAAAAATACTTACATCTTCATCAACAAACTGTACGGAAATTTTTGATACCAGTCCCAACAAAGATATGTTTAATCAATCCTCTCAGAGGATTGATATTAAAAAAGATGGATTATATTTATTAAAAGCTAAAGTATATACAGTAAGTTCTGGTAATAAACGGTGGACAATGTTTTATGTAAACGGCACAAGATTGATTTATGCCCAAGGATTTTTAGGGGGAGGGACCACATCTGATACTGTAAATGTTGGTTCGGTTTGGGCAGATTTAAATAGTGGAGATTTCGCAGAACTTTATTTTACCGGTAGTGCTACCAATAATCTTGGAACTACTGATAGTTTATTGAGCAATAGATTTACAGTTATTTATTTCGGGGTGGGTTAATGAGTGATAATTGGATAGATTCTGAAGGTACATTCTTACGCCCATTTTCATGTAAAATGCATTGGAATGTTACATTCTCTAGTCCCGCTACTACATTTTTTAAAATAGCTACCGTTTCATCGACGAATTGCCTTCAAGATTATGATACATCCCCGTCAAGTAATATGTTTAACCAATCAAGTCAAAGAATTGATATTCAACGAACTGGAATTTATCGAATTATTACAAAATCATATCAAGCATCAGCTTCAAATGTTAAGAATTGGGAAGTTCTAAATGTGAACGGATCAAGAGTAAGACGTATGGCAGGAACATTAGCCGGCTTTACAGCCTCAAATGTTATGAGAATGGCAGATACATTTATTGAGTTAACTTCTGGAGATAATATTGAATTTTTTGTTCATTTAGGAACTACCGCAGGCCTCACTGTAGGATCTACAAATAGTGAATTATGGAATACATTTGCTGCAATATATCAGGGGGATATATGACAAAAGAATTTTGGTTAGTATTTAACAAAGAAAAACACTGGACTTCTAATTTTCTAGAACCCGGGTTTATGCATGTGAGCATTATAACAAAAAGTAGGGGTAATTTTATATTTTTGAACCCCATAAAAAACGAATTTGAAATTATAATTTTGTCGGACGTCAATGAAAAAGAATTTGTTGAAAGAATTAAAAAGAATCATAAAATGTTATATGTTAAAACAAAGAAACAAAAATCATTTCAGTTTATGACCCCCCAATTACCTACCTGCGTTTCATTGGTGAAATATATTATGGGTATAAAACTTAACTGTTTAACACCTTATAAATTATACTCAAAACTTTTATCAATGAAATATACAAATACACTTTCTGAAAACATCCTTGATGTTAAAGAAATAAAATAGGAGAATATTATGGGTTTTGGATCTAAAGACTCTTCCGCGGAAAAGCAACAAGAAGCTCAACTTGCCTCTCAACAATCGAAGTTATCTCAAGAAGAAGAAGAAGAAAAGAAACGTGCTCGCCAACGTCAATTAGCTCTCTTGAGAAGATCATTTGAGTCTCCCGGTGGACAAATTGGTGATTCTCCACCAGGTAAAACGAGCTTATTAGGATAAATATATGGCAATTCCAAGCGTTCAAGTTGAATCAACCGAAGGAAGGTTTAAGCGATATCAAGCCGCTGTGAGCCGTCGTCAGTTATGGCAATCTCAGATGGATCAAGCCTATAGATGGCTGGCACCTAATCGTTTGCCATTAATAGAAGATGATAGGCCGTTTGGAATATTAAGTGATTCGAGAACGCGTGGGGAAGAACGTAACGATCATATTTTTGATCCTACGGGAGAAGAATCTGTCTTAAGTTTTGCCAATAATATGCAATTAAATTTAATGCCCCCTAATAAAGAGTGGGCTTCGGTGGTGGTCTCAGATGGAATAGAAAATTTACCTCAAATTTATCATGAAAGGTTTGGTCCTATCACCAGTGAAACCATAATTTCAATTAAGAAGCAACTCCAAGAAATTAATAAAATTATGTTTACACATTTTGAAAGTTCAAAATTGTATTCAAGTATTAATGAGTCCTTCCAAGATTTAGCCATTACGCTGGGTGCTATATTAATTAATGAGGGTAATTTAGATAATCCTATTATTTATGATGCAATTCCAGCTAATACAATCGTTCTCGAAAGTGATGTTGAAAATCAAATTACTAATGTCTGGCGTCCCATTACACTGGCTGGGCGACTAATTAAAGAAAAATGGCCTAATGCCACCATTCCTCCGACCCTTCAAGAAAAGATTAATAAAGCACCTGAAGTTCCACATAGTTTAATTGAAGGAACTATCACATATCCAAATAATCCAACTGGGAAACAATTTTATTATTTTGTGATGTTGGCAGATGGAACTGTAGATTTATTAACAGAGTGGGTCGACTATTTTCCTTGGTTAATATTTAGAGGACAAAAATCTCCGGGAGAAACTTATGGACGTGGACCTGGTTTAACAGCACTTCCCTATGTTAGACAATTAAATAAACTATCAGAATACGTTTTGCGTGGTATGCAAATGCAAGCTTTTCCAGTATTTGTTTTATCAAACGGAATGAGCGATATTAATCCATATACCTTTAGTATTGAACCTGGAGCTATTATTGAATCTAATCCTGGTATAAAACCTAGCGACACTATTCAATCAGTAAGCGGAGCCTCTCCCGAAGTTCCATTTCAATATATACAGTTTATGCAGAATGCCGTTAAAGAGATTATGTTTGCTAATCCTATAAATGTTCAAAACAAGGCTAATACGGCAACCGAGGCTCAAATTATTAATAATAATTGGGTTCAGAAAAATGCTGGATTTTTTAGTAGAACTTCTATTGAATTATTTCCGGGCCTTATAGATAAAACGCTTCATATTCTTACTAAAAAAGGCGCTATTCCTAAATTGGATATCAATGGAAAGAAGGTGACTGTAAGGATAGATAATATTTTATTAAAATTAGATTATATGTCACCCCTTACAAAAGCTATTCGCATGCAAGAAGTACAAGACATTGAACAAGGTGTTCAGTTTGCATTACAAACTTTTGGGGGCGTTGAAGGATTGTTAACAATGAATATTGGACAACTTCCGGAAGAGGTTTATGAACGCTTGGATCTTCCTACTGAATTGATTAATTATAAGTTTAAAAATTCTCCTTTGGTAAAACGAATACAAGATGCGGTTAATGGTCAACAACAGGGAAGTCCGGCTCAACCTGAAGTATTTTCCAATACTCAACAACCATCCCCACAATAAGTGAGAAAAAATGAAAGAAGAAAACCATAAAATAGAACTATCCACAGAAGAGATAAAACATCTAAATTTAATAAATAGGGTATTTAAAGAAAATGAATATGGAAAGGAATTATTACGTACATGGGAAAAGCAATATATAGGTTCTTCAACTCTCCCACCATTTAATAAACACAGGGATTATCCGGACTACTATGGCCCGTGGCGAGAGGGCCAAAACTCTTTCTTAAGAAACATTCTCATTCAATTAAAAATGTATCAATCATATATAGAGGGCCAAAAAAATGTCTGATGAATCAGCAATAAATCAAGCATCGCAAGAAAACCCCCATCACGTCAATCAAATAAACTTGGAAAATCAGAGTCATGGTCGTGATGACTCCTTAGTAGTAGCTAATGAACGTAGAGAATCTATAAATATTCAAAGTCCAGAAGTAGATTTACCGGACCCTATTGCAGAAACTCAAGCTCAACAAATAGATCGTCCTGAAAAATTTAAAGATGAGCAATCTTTGATCAAGGCTTATCTTGAACTTGAAAAGAGGCAAAGTCAGTCTAATTTAAGTGCTGCAGCGCCGGACCAATATGAAGTGGAGATTTCTGAGACTCTTGAAGAAGCAGGAGTTGATATTGATTTAGAGGACCCAACTTTCCAACAATTTGAGAAGTTTGCTAGAGAATCTAAGATGTCCAATGATCAATTTAATGAATGCATAGATATTTATTTAAGTGCATTTAATAATCAACAAAATATTTCTCCGGAGGAGGTTAAGGCCTATAAAGACGCTGAAATAGCTAAACTGGGAGATGAAGGGCCTCAAATAGTTTCTCAAATTGAGAATTGGGGCAATAATAATCTTTCAGAAAATAATTTTAGAATTATGAACGAAATTGCAGATAGTTCTGAGAGAATACTTTTTTTAAAGGAATTTATTGATACTGGGAGTGCTAATTCTTCAGTACCAACGTCCTTATCACAAAGTAGTTATACTAGAGAGGACCTAAAAACTATGATGGCTGATTCAAAATATGCTAATGATCTAAACTATACCAAGAAAGTAGATGACTTATTTAAGAATCTATGGAATAATAAACAAATCTAATATCCTTACACTCCCTCCCTAAAGCCATCTTCGGATGGCTTTTTATTTGACAACTCATAAATTAACCGTTATTATGAAATATCGTAGGATAACATCTTATCTTAATTCAGATGCCCTGCTTGTTTGTTTTCATTCGAGTAGCGGCCTTCAATTTTGTAGATAACCGTAAAAGAAATGATTTTGGTGTGTTTTAAACACAGTTCAATTATTTAATTTATGGAGTCTATAATGGCAATTTCATTACAAAATGTAGCTGTCGAACAGTTTTCTATTCAATTTGAGAATGAATATCAGGCCAATAAGGGTCAAATCCCAATGTCTGTTATGAATGTTCGCGGCGTAGTAGGCGATGTTTACCATGCTAAGTTAGCTGGCGAAATCATCATGCATGATCGTGGTGCGTTTCAATCTGATATTCCTCCTAGTGATGTTACCTATAATGATATTCAGTTAACCTTTAAAAATAAAACTGCATTAGTGCCTAGTGATATTTTTGAACAAGCTGAAGTCAATGCTAGCGAACGTCAAAATTTAGCTCGTAGTTCAGCTATGTCAATTGCTCGTCAAGAAGATCAAATCGTTATTGATGATGGTCTGGTAGCTGGTTTTGGCAATACGGTAGCAGCAGTTGGCACAAACTTAAATGTTAACAAAATGCGTGAGGCACAAGCTATTTTGAATAGGAATAATGTTCCTATGAATGATAGATTTGCCACTATTCATGCTAATAGTTTGCAAGCTTTACTGGGTGAAACCGAAGTAACAAGTAGTGATTTCAATACAGTCAAAGCATTAGTCCAGGGTGAAATTGATACATTCCTTGGGTTTAAATTCATTATATTAGGCAACCGTACGGAAGGTGGTTTGCCGGTGGCAGCTAACATTAGAGATACATTTTTCTATCAAAAAAGTGCATTAATGGCTGCTTATGGAGTTTTGGATCAAGGTGGTAATCCTGGGGTTACGATTGATTGGGATCCAAGATCTCAAAGTTATTTGGTAATTCCTAAACTTAGAATGGGTTCAAAAACCATTCAAGGGGATGGTATTGTTAAGGTTCTTTGTGACGAAGCATAGGGTAGGAGCACAGGATGTCGTTTGTAAATAGAAATTATGCTATTGTTTCAACAGCAGGCTATGATTCGGAAGCACCTCAAATGTTTGCGTATAAAAGTGCTGATGATACCTTAGCTACTATTAAGGGATCAGGATATTTTAATAATGTACGTCCTTTACCAAATGTTAAGGATTTCATTATTATTTATGGTTCGGATAGTAGTGACATTGTAGTAGTCACAACAATTACCCCAAATGTATTAGTAGTATCTGGTGCTGAAACAGCATTAGCTAATGGTTCAGTAACTGGACCCAAGACTGAATTATTAAAATTCTATAGTTCAGTTGCTGTTCTTACTAATGGAACCACTCCAGTGGAAATATTTGGGACGACTGCTCCTTCGAATCTCACACTTACATTTGCAGAAACATTTATGACGGACGTTACAGCAGGTGATATTATTTTAAAAAATAATGGTGCTACTGTAACTACGATTACAAAAACTCCTACTTTAGGAGCAAGTCGTGGTGCCATAACTATGTCTAATACTAGTGTAACTGCTTTAGATTCAGTAACTGTAGAATCCACAACTGTTGGTAATGTATTTGCAATTGTTAACTTTACTGCACCTTAATTAATTTAGGAGAAATAAATGAGTTTTGTACAAAGAAATATGGTTTTAACCTCTTCTGGTCTTTATGATACGGAATCAGGACAGGAATGGGGTTATAAATCAAGCGTGGATAATCTGGCTGCGGTTAAGGCGAGTGCATATTTTAATGATATGCGTCCTCTTCCAAATATTGGAGATAAAATATCTGCAGTTGGGTCAGATGGAAGTGATATTTTAAGAGTAATAGCGGTTACTCCTAATATTACTGTAACGGATTATGTAGCTTTAACTGCAAGTGAAATTCCTTTAACTGACTCAGAATTTTTGGTTGGAAATCCATCAAACGTTGCAGCTAGTGTTGCAATGGGCGGCGATGCAACATTAACAAACACAGGTGTGGTAACAGTTGGTGCTGTTCTTGATGGTAGAAATTCAGCTAATGTATCTGCTTCTAATGTAATTGGTGGCCTTACTCTGGTACATGTAGTTACTACTAGTGGTGGTGCAACTGCCGATACCGATATAACTCTAACGCACAAATCACGTGTAATAGATGCATGGGTAGTAAATCGGACTATTGGTACTGCTTCGGATACGATTACAATCAAAAATACTGCAAGTTTGGTTACTGATGCAATGGATATCAGTGGTGCGGCTAAAACAATTGCCAGAATGGGCACCTTGGATACTTCATTAGCTGACATTCCCGCAGGCGGAATCTTAAGAATAACAGAAACAGATGGTGGTGGCAGTGATAGTCCACAAACTACTGTGTATGTTAAAGTAATCCGTATAGTTTAGACTCAAAATCAATCGGTAACAAAATGTTACTGATTGATTTTATACTGGAGGTAAAATGGCATTAATTTCGGGAACCTCCAAAGTTGAAATGGTTTCACAATCCTTTAGTTTGATTGGAAAACCTAGGCCTACATTGGCTTTAGATGAAGATCCCACTACCTCGGCCGCATCAGCTATTTATGACACATTATTACAAGAAACATTCACATCAAATGCTTGGCGTTTTGCATTACAAACTATTGAATTAAATCAAACTACAACACCTCCCGAAAATGAATTCTGGAGAGTTCAATATCAAATTCCCAGTTCATACTTAACTATGTTGCGTATCTATAAGAATTTCACACGTGGTGGATTTGTAGATTTTCAAATATTCAAAGATAAAATATGGACAAATGAAACCGCCCCTTTGTTTTGTGATTTTATCTTTGATCCGGGTCCTGGTCAATATCCCGCATATTTTTCTCAATTATTAATATTTAAACTAGCAGCTTTAATTGCGTTACCTGTTGCTCAAAATGAAAATCTTGCATTATTTTGGGAAAAGAAAGCAGAAGCTTATTTTTTATTAGCTCGAAATAGAGATAAAATTACAATGCCAAACTTATTCATTCAAAAGAATAATTTATTTGGGTCTCATTTTGGATTATAGGATTGTAAATGGGTGGTTTAGTAGTACAGAATAATTTTACGCACGGCGAATTATCGGCCAGGTTAATTGCTCGTTCAGATATTGGTTTATATACAAAATCAGCTGCTAAATTAAGAAATGTTGTAGTAATTCCAGAGGGAGGGGTTAAAAGAAGATTTGGTACTAAATTTATATATAATTTGTCTTCTATTCCAACAACTGCCGATGTTAGATCAATTCCATTTGAATTCTCAGAAACAGTAAATTATTTGTTTGTTTTTTATCCAGATAATATTGCTGTATTTGAAGATGATGTTTTAGTAACCACTATTTTAACAACTGGTATTACTGCCGCTCAAATAGGCAGTTTTGATTTTGCACAAACTACAAACAATTTGATTATTGTACATCCAGATTTTCAAATGAAGCAGATTGTACGCCAGACGGATGCGCCAACATTTACCATTACGAATGTGCCAATTGCAGTTTTTCCTGCTCATGATTTTACCAATAGAATTTATAATGGAGATACATTTACACTTTTGTCTGCTTCTATTGGAACAGGAATAACCTTAACTAAAACTGGAGCCGCTCTTTTTACCGATGAATTTATTGGGGGAATTTTTATTGGTCCGGGTAGTACTGTGGATGCTCCGATAGGATTTTCACGTTTTACAGCCGTTGCTAGTGGAATAAGTGCTACAGTTGATATTATTTCTACATTTGGAAGTACTTCAATTAAAGGTGAAGATGCAATTGTTGCTGCTAAAGCCTGGTCGGATTTAGAAGCAGACGGTTCCGGTGATAGAGGTTGGCCAGTTTCTATTACATTTTATCAAGGAAGATTATGGTTTGGTGCATCAAAATCACTCCCACAAACATTATTTGGATCAAAAGCAGAAAATTTTGGATCATTTGATATAGGAACTGGAGAAGCAGATGATGCTATTCAAGTTACTCTGGCTAGTTCATCTATTAATCATATTAAATATCTAAATTCAGAAAAATCATTACAGATCTTCACATTTAGTTCAGAGTGGGCTATTCCACAATCATTTGATGAAGCTATTACCCCCGCCTCGGTAGCTGTTCGTAAAATGTCCAATTATGGGATAGTGGCTGTAAAACCTCAAGTTTTGGACAATGAAACATTTTATGTTAAAAGAGGTGGCAAAGGAATAATGGCATATCTTTACGATTCTACGAACTTTTCATATAAATCCGAAGATGTTTCTATTTTGTCCAATGATTTAATTAGGCAGCCTATTGGAGCTACTGTTTTGCAGGGGTCAGAAACTGAAGATGCTGATTACTTATTTATAGTTAACGATGATGGAACAATTGCTATTTACCAAACTCTTCGTGATCAAGACGTTTCCGCGTGGACCCTTGCGGATACTCAAACCCAAGTAGCTCCAGTAGGGAGTGCCGAAGGCCTAATAATTCCATCTAAATTTGTTGATGCATCTCAATTAGGAAATGATGTTTACTTTATTGTAGAACGTACTGTTGATGGATCAATAGTACGTTATTTAGAAAAATTAGATTTTGATTTATTTACAGACGCCACTATTGTTCAAAATTTAGGCGCTCCTACCGATACGATTACTGGATTATCGGCATTAAATAACAGTACAGTCTGCATGCGTGGCGGAGATGATAGCCCTGATTTTTCTTTTGGAACCCAAATTGTCACTGGAAATGAAATAAATTTAGTTTCAGATATCCCAGGAGAGTTAGAAGAGGTAGTATTTGCAGATGTTGGATTTTGTTTTACTCCAACTATTACAACATTGCCTGCTGTTCCCGTTAGTTCTTCAGGACAAACCAATTTTATTCCAAAACGGGTTAATAGAATTTTTGTTAATTATTTTGAATCTTTGGGAATTAAGGTCGATGGGGTCCTTATTCCTAATTTGCAACTCGGCAATACTTTTAGTGCTGAATGTTTGACGCCATCCTGCGATCCTCAAACGGGCGTAGAGCAGTTATATCGTCAAGGGTGGGATGTTAGTCCTCAAATAACAATTACTCAGGATGAGCCACTCCCAATGACTATATTAGCTGTGGGATATGAGGTAACTATATAATGGGTATATTTACAGCAATTGAAGCTGGAGTTGAAGCAGTTGGGACGGCTGTCTCTATTATAGGCCGTTCTGAAGCTGCTTCAGCTAAAGAAAAAGCCGTTGATTTAGAATTAAAACAAGAGCAACTAGCCGAAGATCAACGCAGTACTCAAAGAACTGCGCGTCTTAATGACGTTCTAGCGAACCAAACAGCGGAAGCAGGCGCCAAAGGATTCTCGGCAGCTTCAGGAAGTCTGTTTGCTATAGGAGCAGATTCTATCAATAAATTTGCTCAAGATGAAAATGCTGATGCCATTAATTTGTCCTTTGATAAAATCAATGCTGCTAATAAAAAGAGCAATATTAAGGCGAATGAGCTGTGGGGAGATGCAGGTTCTGTGATTGATTTAGGAGCAAATCTATATGGAGGATCCTTTAGCAAAGGAATTTCTAAAGGGGCAACTCAAGCAGAAGAAGCTCGAGGGGTTGTAGATGATAGTAAAGAGAGTGCTGGAGTTTCCGGGGATTCATTTGGAGAGCCATTATAATGACAAGAGATACTAGATTTACTGCCACACAAGGAATTCAAACAACAGGAATTATACCAGCTAGTGGAGCTGGCACAGGTTTAACCGATCTAGCTAATAAAGTTCGGCAGATGGCAGGTAGTGAATTTTTAAAAAGTAGAGTTGCTGAAGCACAACAAGCCGGCGAACTGGCAGGTACTCAATTAGGATTTCAACCACCAGAAGGCAGTTCTATTGCACAAAAAGCATTCAATGAAGCCGCATTAAAAACTAATAAGCAATTAGTAGCCACTGATATCATGCTTAAAATACCACAATTGCATAAAAATGCTATTGAAAATCATCCCGGCAATATTGAAAATGCTATGAATCAATTTAATAAAACCTCTCAACAATATGAACAACATATATTGCAAAATATTCCCACAGAAAATAGAGCTTTTGCACAAAATTATTTAAATTATCATATAGGCACTACCAATCTTTCATTGCAAAATAGATTATTGAAAGAGCGTCGTATAGCGTCGCAGGGACAATTTACAATTACTCATACTGCGCATATAAATCAAATTAATGACGCTATTAGTAATATTAATTTTTCGATGCCTAAAGAAGAAGTAGAAAAACAAATTGATGGTACCCATTCCATGTTAAATCAAAGTTTCGATGCTATCAATTTGGCCCAGGAAGGTGGAATATTAACTAGCGCTCAAGGAAATAAATTAAGAGAAGATGATTTAAAAAACTATCAAAATGATCTTATTGCAAGACATTATGAATTTGCACTTAAAGATGGAAATGGTCCTAAATTTCTTAAAAATATACAAGAAAAACCGATGCGAGGATTTGATGAATTCCAGAAATCAAAATTAATTGGCCGTCTAAAAAAGATAGGCGCAAATGTAGTAAATAATTCTGAAGCAAATAAAATGGAACTTCTTCTAAATGCGAAGGATTATTTGACCTCAATTAAAGACAATCCAAAAAATAAGAATGTTCAAACTGAGTTACAGATTATTACTGGATTACCTAAGAGATCGGCATTCTTTAAAGATCAAGTTAAAAATGCTGACTTTGTTGGAGAAGAGGTTCAAAGTTTAAAAGGAATGACTTTTGAACAACAAAGAAAAAATATGGAGATAGATAAACCTGATCCAGGTGAACCTAATTTTTTACAGTTAAACAGAAATTGGCATGATATTCAAAATCGACTAAAACAGTTTAATCATGAGTATAATTTAGACAAAGTATCTGCGTTAAAAGATAATCCTGGTGTAGTTCAAGCATTAATACAGAAATCATCACAAATTAATAGTGGTTTTAATTTCCCCAAACTAGATGCTATTGGTTATAAACCAACTACACCAGATCCACATGAACGGATGGTAATGGCTCAGATTGTTAAAGGAACTCCATTTGACGAAACCTCAGTTATTACAGTGCCAGAATCAAAAGATATGGTTAATCAAATAAATGGTCTTTCGGTAGATCCAAGAGCTCAAATTAATTTAATTAATGCATGGCGCCAGAAATACGGTAAAACATTTCCAGTAGCAATGAGAGATCTTCAAAAACATGGAGGAATGACTTTTTTCCCCATGTATTTTGCTTCTACAAGTCCTAATGATCCAGCAATTCCAGAGATTGAAACCGCTTTAAAAAGTCCAGAAAGTGATTTAGAAAAGACTTTTAGTGTGTCTCAAAAGGATGATTTTAAGTTAACCATGTCGACTGATAATAAAGAGTTAAATAATCTTATTGGCACATATCAAAACTTTAATTCATTTAGTAGTAACGAATATGTTAAAAATCTAAGAAATACTGAAAGAAAATTAACATTAGCCTATATGGTTAATAAAGGATTATCTGCGTCCGGTGCAAGATCGAAAGCTACTGAATATTTAACCAAGTCTTTTAATATAAGCTCTATTGAGGGAAGCCCCGTTCGTATACCCAGAACATTTAATACTACCAATATTAGACAGACAGCAAAAGCATATCAAGAAAGATTACTTGATAAGTTTAATTTTGAAGTTCCAAAGGGATGGTTAAGAAGTTCCTATTTAGACATAGTCGTAAAAAATGGGCACTGGGTAACCAATAATGATAATACAGGACTATTATGGATAGATGTTAATGGAAATCCGGTAAAAAATTCTAAAGGAAATACATTTGGATTTACATTTAAAGATGCCAAAGATTCATCGAATTCTCCTGAAGTAATTAAACGCGAAGTTAAACAATCAAAAGATATTAAAAAGCTGAATGAAGAACTTAAGTTCTATAGTGTTGATCCTTTCTCACCATCAGGATTACCTACCCATGAGTAGACAAGAAAGACCCCCTCTAAGTGGTTTCGAAGAAAGTCCTGGACAGGTATCTATTCCATCACCAGAAGAATTTAAAGGAATACCCAATGCTGAAGGTTTAATTGGGCCTGATATTACTTCAACAGGAACTCCACCGCAAGATGATATAAACCAAAGTTTTCATATTTCGGATTGGAGTAATATTGGATATCGATTTGGAAGAGAAGCAGTTGCTGGGTTGCCCACCGTCCTTTATAAAACCGCTCGTAATTTTTCTGATCAACATTTATTCTTTTCTCCGGTCGCAGGAAAAGATGAAATTAAAGCAGCAAAAAAAGAAAGACCGGGATTTGTAATTCCAAATGGGGCACGCGTAGACTTATTAAATACAATGAAAGAAAATTATGATGCGAACGCCACACGCGAAAATATTTTGGCTCATAGTAAACCTACAATTGGAGGCGCGATCTCGGGATTTGTAGGGTCCGCTTTAGGGTCTTTAATTGGAGATCCCATATCGGCTATATTTGCAGTGGCAGCTGGGGTGGCTTCCAAGAAAATATATGAAATTCCAGAGTTTCTAGGAGTAGAACGACAAGGTGTTAAACTAGCATTAGGAAGATTTATTCAAGGAACCACCGAGGGAGGTGCCTTTGGACTAGGCCAGGCGAGTGGCGATAAATTAGATGCTATTGCTAGAGGTGATATGCAGCCAGTGCATGCGATGTCTACTATTGGCGATAATATGTTCTTAGGTGGCTTTCTTCATCCAATTGGAGGAGCTTTGGCAGATCTATTTAAGCGTAATAGAGCTTTTGTTCCTGAGAATGCAGACGATGCCTCGGGAACAGCCGGTTTAATGGCTCAGAACGGAAAAGATCCTCAACCTAACATTTCTCTAAGAAATGGGTTTAATCAAGCTTCCAAGCAATTTAAGGAAAAAGTTTCTGATTTTGGTCTCACTAAAGAGATAGCTATTGATGCTTTAGATAAGCGATCCCAAGAATTGCAAGACCTTCCTGACACGGAACAAAATCAACTAGAAAAACGATCAATTGAAGTCCATAAAGCACTTCTACAAAACGATGAAAAAGCAGTTCCCAAAGATATTATGGATAGTTTTATTGAAACAAATCAAAATTCACGATCAGATTTTGCAAATGGATTAGGGCAATCAAATCTGGATATAACGGGTCCCGAAACAGAAAATTCTCAAGATCTTTTAGAGGCGCAATATCCAAAAGATATTAGAGATCAATTACTTAAAGATGTTCCACTTGAAGATGTTGACGAACAAGAATTAAATGATATTAAAAAGGCTCCCGAATTAAAGAGCCAATTATCTGAAGCATTAAAATCAGCATTTAATTGCATGGTAGGGGGATAATAATGGCAATTAAAGATTGTATTGATGCTTTAAAAGAAAGTATGAAAGATACATTCTCATCTGAAGACATTGAAAGTGTTTCAAATAAACTTCTTAGTGCAGCTGCAAGAGCTGAAGATAAATCATCAGATCTCGCTACAGTTCTAAATGAATCTCGACAACAAATTGAGTCCGATTTTGATCAGGAATCAACTTTAAAAGAATATCGATTCTATGATAAACTAGCCAAGAAAAAGAAAGTAATGTCTGATATTACCAGAAATATAAATCGAAGAAAACCTGTATTCCAAACTCTAAAAACCAAAGAGACTGGAATTGCATTTCAGAATATAAGAGGGCGTTTTTCACGAGAACTTCAAATTAGAACATGGGATGACAAAATACTAGACGGCTTAAAAACAAAATTAAAAGATAGTAATTTATTAGATACCTATCACTCAAAAGATTTTGAATCAGATTTAGCAAAATCTATAGCCACTGGAGAAAAAGCAGGAGAGGAAATAGATCCCAAAGTACCACAGATAGGAAAAATTATTAACGAACTCTATGATATGCTTGATAAAGAATATGCTAGAAGAGGAATATTCATTAAAAAACTCAAAGGGAGATTAGTAAAAAACTATCACGATGCAACTAAAATGCAAGAAACTGCGGATACCGTGTCAGAAAGAGTTAAAAATAATTCAAATTCAGTAGAAAAAATAAAAAATATTGCATTTAATAGATGGTTTAAATTTACAAAACCATTATTGAATATCAGAAGATCATTTGGCGACCATATGGTAGGAAAGGAAGCAGGATTAAAAAAACTAATGCGTGAGGACTATAACAATTTTACGAATTCTAAAGTATTGAATGGCCACTCTGGAAATATTGCAAACCGCTTAAGCAAGAGAAGAGTTTACAGTTGGAATAATGAACAGGATGCATTAAAATATATACAAAAATTTGGACCAGGAACTCTTCATCAAGCTATTGAGAGAGAGTTAAGAGATGCATCAAAAAACTTCGCATCTATAGATTCATATGGACATGATAGAGATTCTTTTATTGATTCAATTAAAGAATCAGCTTCAAAAATTAAAGCTATAACTGATAAAGAAGATATTAACAAAAGTATAAAAGAAGTAAAGGATATAGCTAATGCTGTAGATGGAAGTTTAGATGCGTCAAACTCTTCAATAGCTCATATAGCGGGTAATATTAGAGCTGCCATAAGCATTGCTAAATTAGGGCTCGTCGTTTTAAAATCATTTCCTGATATTGCGCTCCACACAAATGAGGTTAGACGAGTCCATGGAGGGTTTCTAAGTTCAGCGGCTAATGTATTAAAGGACTTAGCAACACCATTTTCAGACGAAGAGAAAATCGTTCTCGCGGATTTATTAAAAACATATCAGCATCTTGAATCTGGAAATTTATCTCGATTTACATTTTCTAATGATGGTCAAGTAGGATTAATGTCTAAACTCCAGAGACTTGAATTCAAATTAAATCTTATGCATAAATGGGACAAAGGAAATCAAACTACATTAGCAGCTACATTAGCCAGACATTTGGCGATAAATAAAGACTTTTCATTTAAACAAATGATTGAAAGAGACAAAAAGTTTGGGGAAAAAAATGTAAATATATTAAAATCATATGATATTTCCGGGGATGAATGGGACGCTGTCAGAAAAGTTCCATCAAAAATGGCCGATAAAAAAGAATATTTATTGCCTGAGTCATCAAGAGATATTCCCGATTCTGACATAAAAAAAATATTTAAAAATGAAGGAAGACAAAGAATATCATCAGATGATATCGATAAAAAAAGAGAAGATATTGAATTTAAACTAAGAATGTATTTTAAAGATAGAGCTGACCATGTTATTTTGAGACCAAGCGCCTATACTAAATTTCTATTATTTGGGAATACTCCTAGTGGAACTATGCATGGCCAAGTAATTCGTATGATGATGCAGTTTAAAGCTTATTCTGCTGCCTATATAGAAAAACCTGTGGGATCTCTTCTTAGAGGGGGGGGTGCTGAAAGCGTATATGAATCAATATTTAAATATGGTTCAAGAGGTGATTATGCGGGCATGGCATCCATGATAGCATATTCAACAATTCTAGGGTATATAGGTAATCAAGCAGCTAATCTTGCAGAAGGAAAAGGAATTTCTGCTCCCACTGATTTACATACCTTTGAAGAAGCTCTAGCCACCGGAGGTGGCCTATCATTTCTAGGAGATCTTATTTTCGGTAATACTAAATTCGGAGGTAGTACTCTTGAAACTGTATTTGGGCCATTTTTTTCAGAGTTGGGAGATGTTATTAATGAAATGTTTGCCTCACCCATTCAAGGACAGTCGTCTTTTAATAAAGTTACAAATGCGGGATTTCATTTTGTTAAGGGAAATACTCCATATTTGAATGTCTTTTATATAAAATGGTTTATTGATTATTTAATATTAAATAGAATGCAGGATATGATCAAACCCGGATATAGCCGGCGCAAAATAAACGAACTTAAAAAAGAGGGTCGATCTTATATTTTACCCCCAATTGCAGGAGAATAATTATGACTATAGACGCAGCCAATAGAGGTCCTAACCAATATACTGCATCAGCCGGAGAAAAGATCTTTGCTTATACATTTGAAATTTTTAGTGCGGCGGATGTTCGGGTCTATCAAACTCTAGATGGGCAAACCCCTAATCCAACAATAGATCTTTTAACATTAGGAGCTGATTATACAGTTCAAAATGTTGGATCTGATAATGGCACAATAACTTTAATTGTTGGAGCAACAGCTTTAGATACAATAACTATTGAAAGTGCTGTTATTCAAGATCAAACCGTTAATTTTAAAGTGGGGGGAAAATTTAGTCCCGACCAAGTTGAATTTGTAATTGATAAATTAACTGCTTTGATCCAAGAAAATTCAGCTGATTTATCTAATCGTGGATTGCAATACGAAGTTACTGATCAGCTAGCCACTTCAAATAAAGATAATATTTTGCCTAAATTGGCGACTAAAACAACTGGAAAAATTCCAATTTGGTCAAAGAATGAGTCATCTCAATTAATTGCCACTGAAATTGATGAAAATGCGGATGCTTCTACATTACGAACTGACTTAGCTAATGATGGCAGTGGCACAGATGGTGCACGTTTAGTAGGTTATTTTAATGCTACCACTCCAGCTTCTGATAAAGTAAATGAAGCATTAGATGATGCATATTCCAAAATTGATGTATTAGAAAAACAACAACCATTCCGAAGAAATATCTTAATTGGTTGGGATTTCGAAGTTAATCCATTCCAGCGAGGAGTTTCTTTTACGGCTGCTACAACTCCAAATAATAATGACAGTACCTATACAGCGGATAGAACAGTTCTATTAAGTGATGGAAATGATATTGTCGATTTAAGTGTGGATACAGATAGATCGTTAAAATTGGAAGTTGAGACTATAGACAAACAATTTGGTATTGTGCAATTTATTGAAAATAGAAATATGCGCCATATAGCTGGAGGAAAAGTTAGTTTAAGTATAGAAATTAAATCTTCATTTACTTCCAATATTCGGGTTGGAATTTTAAATTGGACTGGTACGGAAGATGCCCCTACTAAAGATGTAGTAGGAACATGGGCTGGAGTTGGAACTGATCCTACATTAGTGGCTGACTATAGCTATGCTAATACCCCATCTGATCTTGCCACGACTGCATCCTATCAAACATTTCTTATTGAAGATGTAACAATTAGTTCATCAAGTACTAATATAGCTGTATTTGTATGGACTGATGATACAACAATTGCCCTATCCTCTACCCTAAATATATTAAATGTTAAATTAGAACAAGGTGTTAAAGCCACTGCTTTTTCTCCCAGACTTTTTGAAGAGGAAATTGCATTATGTGAACGTTATTATGAGAAATCCTATAATCTTTCCCTCCCTCCTGGATCCATTGATTCCGACGGGACTTCAACTGGTTGGTTGAATGTTTCGGATACAGAAATTTTAAATGTAACAACAAAGTTTTCAACAAGAAAAATTTCAACTCCTGTTGTTACATGGTATTCAGATATTAGTGGAGTTATTAATACAGTAAACTCAATTGTAGGTGTCCAAGTTGCTGTAACCTCTCAGGCCCGGGAGGGTCAAACAGCCACGGGGTACCCACTAGTGGCTGCTGCAGGAGGGGATAGAAATATAACAGCTCACTGGACAGCTGAAGCCGAACTCGGTGTTTAAAGTTAACCAATTAAAAGAATGGATTATTATTCCTTATCTGGAATCTATTGGTTTAAACTCTAGTGCGGCGGTTAATCTATTATTAGGAACGTGTGCTCAAGAATCTAGTATGGGCACTTTCCTGCATCAAATTAACGGCCCAGCGGTTGGGATGTATCAAATGGAACCTCTTACGTACACTGATATTATTGTAAATTATTTAACCTACCGTCCCGATCTTAAACGTAAAATTCTTTATACATGCCATTTTGACAGCTTCCCAAGTTATGATCAATTAATATCCAATCTCGGATTTGCTACCATAATGACCCGAATTCACTATTATAGGGTGTTTGAACCATTACCAGAAGCCTCAGATGTTAAAGGCCTAGCAGCCTATTGGAAGAAATATTACAACACTCCAGCTGGAAAAGGGACTGAGGAAGAATTCATATCAAACTATGAAAGGTATGTAAATGAATAGAGTGTGATATAATATCACGGGCTGAACATCAAGGTGAAAATATGGATCAGTCAATAGAACATTTTAGCAAAAATTTAGAGCAGCAACGTCATAAGATAGATGAATTGTCCGATATTATTCATTCTCTGGATAAATCATTGGCATTATTTGAGCAAAATTCACATACTATAGTTGGTCATTATAAACACATTAATACTGAAATTATTAAAATTAATGAGGTTTATACCTATCTTTCTCAACAATTAGATAATGTAAAAACTGATATTAATGAAATCAAAATTAAGGTAGCGGACTTAACAAATCGACAATCGAGAGATGAGAAAGATAAAGAACGCCAACGCGCATTTTTTAAGTCTATTTGGAAAAACAAAGCATTTATTTTATCTATATTTATATTTGTTGGAGGTCTGTATGAAGGAGGGAGAGCTCTTTACTATGCTGATTCTCCTAATGCTAAAATTAAAGTGGAGACCAAAAAATGATCGATCCAATTAGTAGTGTAGTATCCGGTGTAATGAGGGGTTTGGATGCTTTATTTACTTCTGATGAAGAGAGAGCTAAAGCCAAAGCCACTTTAGAATCTTTGAGGCAACAGCCTCATTTGATGCAAGCTATCATTAATCAAAAAGAAGCCTCCCATAAGTCGTTATTTGTGGCCGGATGGCGTCCGTTTATAGGATGGATATGTGGATTTGGACTAGCCTATACATTTCTTGGTCAACCATTATTATCTTCATTTGGATTGCATCCGGTCATATTTAACTCAGCTGATCTAATGACTTTGGTGTTATCGATGCTTGGACTCGGTGGTATGAGATCATTTGATAAATTAAAGGGTACAACTATCACTTATGGACAAAATTCAGTTACTTTGCCTGTTCCACGTGAAACATAATGAGTGTTATAACGTTACCTTATAAATTCACGCCCCGTGACTATCAGTGGCCCGCTATGAATGCATTTGTTGGAGAGGAATTTAGACACTTCTGTCTTCTTTGGCATCGACGAGCTGGAAAAACAAAGATTTGTGTTAATTTCATTGTAGCCGCCGCACAGAAGCGAGTGGGATCCTATTTTTACTTGCTTCCTCAACTTAAACAAGCGCGACGTTCAGTATGGGAAAATAGAGGGGCTGACGGTATTAGATTTATTGATCACTTTCCTCCCGGTCTTATCTCTAAAATTAATAATACTGAAATGTTAATTGAGTTTAAATGTGGATCAATCGTAAGATTTCTGGGATCTGACGCCTATGATCGTTTAATGGGAACCAATCCGTTAGGGGTTTTATATGATGAATATTCCCTTCAGAACCCCTATGCCCGAGAATACCTAATTCCCATCATCGCTGAAAATGGAGGATTTGAGATTTTTATATATACGCCTCGAGGGGGAAATCATGGATATAAGCTTTATCAAGAGTCTAAAAATAACCCACTTTGGTTTACTCAAGCTCTTACTGTAAATGATACGACGCGCCATGACGGTTCTCGAGTTATTACCGAAGAAGTGATTGATGAATTCAGAAAATCTGGATGGTCTGAAGATAAAATTGAGCAAGAATTCTACTTATCTTTTACCGCAGCTGTGACGGGGGCGTATTTTGCTAAACAATTACAGCTATGTGAACAACAAAATCGGATATTTGATTTCCCGTATGATACATCTTATCCGGTTTATACCTTTTGGGATTTGGGATTGCGGGACGCTACCGCTATCTGGTGGGCCCAGTTTAAGGAAGATGGTATTTATGTGATCAATTATTATGAGAACAAAAATGAACCACTTAATCATTATATTAATGTAGTACATGACTTTAGAGAAAAAAATAAAATTATCTATGCTAAACATGTCGCCCCCCATGATGTACAGAAAAGGGATGCGTTTACCGCTAAAACCTTATTAACTCAAGCATCTGAGATAGGATTTGATTTCTTTAGGCTTCCTAGAATAAATAATAAACCTCGTCATATTGAATTAGGGCGCTCTATCTTCTCGCAATTAAAGTTTCATCTTACTTTCACAGCACGAGGCTTAGATTGTTTAAGGGAATATCATGCAAAATATAATGAAATCATGGGAGTATTTAGCGTAGAGCCAGAACACAACTGGGCTGCCGATGGTGCTGATGCGTTTCTTTACATGGCTCAATACTTCAAAGATCACCACAAAGTCGGAGGAGGAAAGATTTTGTACAACGCTGTTAATCGTCGTTCTCCCTGGTAAATCCTTCTTCTAAATATTTTCCACTTTGCCATCCCCATCCATCTCCATCCCCATAAGCTTCTCCATCTCCTTCTTCATAACCGTCTCCATTCCCGAATTTATAGCCAAAACTATAGGATTCCCCATGGGCATCCCCATTGCCAATGCCATAAGGAGAACTTCCATAAAACCAATACGTCAGGTCATCCATAGCCACACCCATAACCATCCCCAGAGCCATTGCCACGCGCAAGGCCAAAGCAACATCCATTTCCATATCCCGTACCATAAAAATCTCCGTCGCCCCCTCCTACTCCAGCCCCCCACCCATATCTAGTTATCATTCCAGACCAATGTCTCTCAATAAACCAGTGCGTGAGGTCGTTATCCATGGCCGTCTCTGGCGCTGGAACCATCGCCATTGCCACCACCATAGGCATTCCCGTGGCACTCGCCAGCTCCAGTGCCGTGGCCCAAGCCCCAGCCAGAGGCATCGCCATTGGCACCTCCATCTCCATCGCCCGATCCGTCGCTCTTATAGAACCAGTGAGTGTCGGCAATACTCATTCTTCGCTAGATCCTATGTGCGTAGGAATTGAATCTAAAATCTCAACAATACTATCAGACAAGGGGATCATCTCTATAACATCCTCAATATATTGAATGGGCACCACACAAGATAATTTTTGATCTTTATCTTTTGGTAATCCGTTTATCGCAAGCTTCGAAAGAGTAAAAGCTCCTTCCCAGTACCAGATTCGACGTGAAAATTTGATTTCAATACGACTGCGTCCATCATTGGGCTTAACCGACTTTACAAGCCCGTAATGCACTCCACTCGCATACGTGCGCACAATACATACTTTACCAATAGCGCCATGCTTTTCAGAAGATGATTCATTATCCTCACTGATCAACGCCATTAGCTCTTTTAATTGTTCAAGTTTACTCATTTTATTTATCCTCCTTAAATAAACATTTTTTTATATATTCATACTCAACATCTCTTTCTTCTTTAATATTATATTCAAATAAATCGGAATGTTTTGTCTCTTCATTGATTATCTCAATTGCATACATTTTTTCATCATCATATTGTTTTTTTAATTTAGTCACCTTATTAATAAATTTTGAATTTATTAGGCAATCTTTTAATTCAATCCACATCACAAATTCCCCCGGTAGATTAAAGATTCGTCCCAGGGTTTATCAGATTTAATATCCAAATATTTAGTAATTTCTATAGCTTCTCCATCATCATTCTCCCATATTTCATCCTCAAAACTTATAATGAGTCCATTTTCATATAAATACCACTTACAATCTTTATCCATTGCCATATAATTAAACCTACTATCCGAAGATTGCAATACTTGCCCAGGAGTAAACGGAATTACTTCATTTTCTTTCACTAGCGTGTAGCCTTTTGGTATTTTAAATGGAGTCCGTAGATATTCCATATAATGTGGTGAAACTGCAACGCATATTGAGCACAGAGATATGTTCAGAACGGGATTAAAATACATTTCTTCCGTAAGATGCCCTTCCTCACATATATATTGTGTCATTCGTTTTCCTCCACTTCATCATATGTAATTTTAAAAATATCCGGCTTGCAGGGGTAAAGCTCGCCTTTTATTCCTTTAATTATCCAGTCTCCGCGTGTTGCTACCATTGGTCCTTCCAATGTATTAATTATAATTTCTGTCGTGGGCACAAGAACGCCCAAATCCATTCCCAGTAGATGATATATTTCTTTTAAATTATCTAAACTATCGTTTGTAAATTGGATGGCTTCAATTACGATAGGTTTTTTTCTAAATTTTCTCATTTGTTTTCCTCTAACAGCTCTGGATTCTCGTGGATGTTCCCTACTAGAGCGCCATTCTCAGTTTCAATTTTACCAATAGGGAGTCCCTCATTAAGTGTATTTAAAAATTTAATGTACTGTAAATAAAAATTTACTTCTTTTATGACAACGAACAGCCGTCTATGTTTAAGCTTTAAAATATCTCCCTCATAAATTTCGGTGCCGTTTTTGTCTGTTAGGCCTGTAGACATTTCTAAGACAACCCTCTCAGGCTCAAGAAATTCATCAGCATCATCCCATCCCCTTAAAAATATATCTCCATCTTCCATCACACACGCGTCTTCAGAGAGTCCATATGAATTCCATCTATTATCCCACACTCTAAATTTCATTGTTTTTCCTATTAGTTAAAGGTGACACACGGAAGGGTTTAAACCTTCTACTTTAATCCTGTGCATTTGTAGAAAATTAAAGTAAGCCTAGTAGGTTCTACTATCCCTAGCACAGTATTAGTCTAGCTCTGCGTGTCCATCCACGCCGCGTGTGTCATGTATTACTCATTTAGTTACTTAGCCCTTTTTCACGTACGTGGGAATTTCTTATCTTTTTTCGTATTTCCCCATTCATAATGGGCCAATCACAATCGTAACAATAATAGTAAGCTTTGGTTTCTATCTCGACCTCCTCGACATTATCGTCAAAAATATTCATTGGAAGGGATGGGAATAATATATATTTCATACAAAATTCATAACAAAAAAAACACATAAGCATTCGATCTGGGTTGGATGATTCACTCATAACTATATTTTTTATAATAACTATTTCATTTTTTGTTGATCCTATCATTATTTTCCTTAATCTTCATTACAAATCACCCCTGTAGATTAAAGATTCTCGCCATGGTTTGTCTGATTTTATTGATAAAAAACAATTTACAGGTTCGAATTCTTCGACTAAAAGCCACTCATCCTTACAAAACGAATCATTATTGACAGGTTTTGTAGTAAATAGATTCCATTCATTATTTCCATCCATCGCAATGTAGTTAAACTTAATATTAGAAGCTTGCAATACTTGTTCTGTAGTCAGAGGGATTACCTTGGATTCTTTCACAAGCTTGTATCCTCTTGGTATTTGGTATGGAGTAAATAGAATTCCAATATTCAATATAGGAGCTGCAACTTCAACGCATTTTAGGCACAAAGAAATCTTTCTGTTGCAACTAAAGTACAATTCTTCGGTAATATGCCCATTCTCACATAGATATTGTTTCAGTTGTTTTCCTCATATTTAAGTTATTTATGGTTAATCATCATCCATTATTTGCAATACTTTAACTTTAAAATCTTTGGCTTCTACGAAATTTTTAGCCATTTTTTCTTTACACCGTAACAATTTTTGTTTCTCAAGTGGATGATAGTTAGAAATATATGGCAAGTCAATTGAGCTAAAACCTGGGTGACAAACTATCTGGAAATTAGGACGTATCAAAGCATAGTATCTTTTTGCATGATGGTATTGAAGAAGGGATATTAAAGCTTGCTTAGATTGAGGAATTTTTTTCTCCTTACGTTGTGATAAACAATCATCACAATATCTAGGATAACCAACACCTTCTCCTATAAGACATGTACATTCTTGGCATAAAACGCCGTAATCTATATTCATTCCTTCAATATCGCTCATTTTATTCCTCTCCTTTAAGTTCTGCTAAAAAATATGAAATATCACATAGACAACGCTGGAATCCAGCTCTGAAATGGTTATCCAGGCACGTGGATTCCGTACGAGGATCAAGATCATTACAACAAGAACAATCAGTAGGTAATAAATTATTCAAATAAGAAACCAATTTTTTAGAATCAATCTTCATTTTATTCTTCCTTTTAAAAAGTGGAGGGGCACGGGATTCGAACCCGCGCTTGCATTTGGATCGATCCCTGCAAGACATTCCGGAATGTACCTTAAGCCTCTCAGTCAACCCCACCATAATTATTACTTATTATCCTTCAACCATTTTATTGCTTTTTGATGGCCTTCTTCTGCTTTTTTTAATGTGGCATAATGATCTGTATATATTTCAACCCAACTATCCTTGTAGAAAATCATAGTCTCGTAAATAAATGGCCAACCGGGGTCGCATATCTCGGGAAATTTAAGTAAAACAGTAGAAACTCTATGAGATCCCAGTGTATCATCACCCACCTTTCTTATTTTATCTTCTTCCTGGGTCATTTTGTTTGTCCTGCATGTCGGCCCATTCGTTAAAAACTATCTCTTCAACCTCATGTCCGTGTGTATATTTATCTCCCCAGAATATATCTTTTGTTTTGCCAGTCTTAGAATTATATATGGTAGCGCATGGTCTTAGGTTCTGTTGGATCTCTTTCCATCTCTTCATCTTTTTAGTTATTAACATTTTCCCTCCAGCTCTTTAAGTCTCTTATCCTTTAGTGCTTTGAACTATTCTTAATTTTACAATATCTTTTAATTCTTTCAATTCCTTTTTAATTTCAGAAGGAATTGAAATCCAAATCTCCTTCATCTCTTCAAGAGATTCACAAGCATCTAAAGAATTTCTAAAGGCAGCCGCTTTGTTAAGATTGCTATTTTCATCAAAAAATAACTCTTCTTCGCTAGCAGGTTCGTCAATCACAACAGCTTCAATATCTTGTGCAGGACGAGATCGAGGTTGCACCCGGTCCTCGGGCTTTATATCAAGAAACTTAGGGTCCTTTTCAACGTGAATAGGATCTCTTTTAACAGCTGTAGGTATAACTTCAATATCTTGAGATTCTTCAGCTAAGCTAAAACCCATCAAAGCATCGGCAAACTGATCTCTTAGAGCAAATCCACGCGCTCTCATCTGACGCATACGTTTCGGATATTGGGTCCAGGGACCTGCCTTCCCTAGTAGCTTGGCTGTTTTGGCATCTTCATTGCTGAAGGTAACGGTATGCGGCTCTGCTCCTTTGCGTTTAACTGTACAGGTAGCGCAATCTCCGCTGTCTTCTTCTTTTATCCACTCAAAAGCCCCATGTTTCTGCACGAGAGCAAGCAAAGGGTCTCCGTATAAGGAAGGTTTTCCATTGATAACGGCAATACTTTGAATGGATCTCATCGGAGGCAGTCCAATCTCGTAGCCCATTTGCATAGCGATAAGAATATCCTCGGGTTTTCCCTTCATGTTAGTGGGTACGAAAGATGAGAACGCAATCATCTTTGCAAACTTCATTGCTTCTTCAAAGGTCGTAGGCGTTAATGGATTAGGTGTTTTTTTAATTATTTCATTCATTTTATTTTCTCTTTTTACCAAATCGGTTAGCCTCTAAGATAGGCAGATTGGCTTCTGTGGGGATGTATATGACTTGATTTGTAGTATGTTCCAGTCCTTGAATCCAAAGATAGGTGAGATAGGCTTCATTTTTATTTAAGGATTGACCAATGATTTTATTAGCTTGAGCTACCCCTCGAGCTCTAATAACCTCAGCTTTAGCCAATTCTTTAGCGGCCTCTTGTTTGGCAATGGCTTCTTGTACAGCTATTTGCTTGGAATATTTCGCGTGAGCGAGCTGTGCTTTACCATCCATTGAGGATGACCAAACAGAATATTTTTGAGATGCATAACATATCCCAAAAATAAATGTTATTATACAAGCTAAAGAGAGTATACCCATTATAGTAATTAGAATTGGGCCAAAAACTTTCTCCCCTACAGTAAATTCTTCTTCAATCATTTTTATTTCCCCTTTAAAGTTTAAAAATAGAATCCATTACTGAATTCTGATAGTTATATTGGCGCGATAATGCTTGACGATCAAGAGCCACAGGATCAGCGGCATGCCATGCAGCATCATGAATATTATCTGCACATTCATTAACAGAAAATTCTTCGAATATATGATCAAATTTATATTCATAACAATAAGTAAGATCAAATAATAGATCCTCCTTTAAATCTTCATCATTTATACAGTCTTTTTTAAAGTTAATGAAGTCTTCTTTAGAGTAGGATTTTTCTATTTTAGAAATATCAGAAAAATTCTCCGCTAATGCACTGCAAACCAGATTATATTGGTCGTTTTTATTAAGATCTTCAAAACAGTTAATGCCTTTAACACTAACAAAGAAATGAATAGATTGGGTTACGTAATTGGTCATGGTCTTTCTCCTACAAATATTTATGTGACACTTATAGGGTAGTGATGTTTAATCACATTGTCAATATATTTTTTCGAGATCCGGCCGTAATTCCCAATATTTAATTTCGCCGCTGGTATGTTTATGGATACGTAGGGCAATATGGGCTGGAATAGGCTGCGTTTCGAGATACCACTTATTGATGGAGGTTCTATCTACTTTAAGCTCCTGAGCGAGCTCAGATTGCGTCTTACCTGTCAATAGTTTGCCAATGTACTTGTTCATTTTGTGTTCAACTTATAGGGAAGGCGGTGTGATAAAATATCTATTATAATAAATTTTGAGAAAAAGGGAAGGATTAAAAGACGTAAACGCACGCCAAAACCAAAAACCACATATAGCAGACGTGGAAAAAAGAGGTGAAAACATGCGTTTACTAAGACACAGACATGGAAGTGACTACTATAACTCATCTTAAAAAGGAAATAAACATGTCTAATGTTTCCCAGCCTGTCTTCAGTGTTCTTGAAGCTGAATTATGGTGGCAAATTAAGGCCGCTAAAATAAATATTCCCACCGTAGAGTTTAAGTTTCATAAGAAGAATAAACGATACCCGAAGGCGAGACGGTGGAGAGCGGATTTTTGCTGGGTTCCTCAGAAGTTAATTGTGGAGGTAGAAGGGGGTATCTACACCAGCGGAAGACATGTCCGCGGAAAGGGCTTTGAAGGCGACTGTGAGAAATACAATGAAGCTCAGATGCTTGGCTATTCAGTCCTACGCGTAACATCAAAACATATTAAATCTGGTCAAGCTTTAAACTGGATAGAAGATTTCTTAACAATATAGCTTTTATCTTACATATTTTTTCATGGAAACATGTTATAAACGGAGTTAAAACCGTTGATATGGTTGTTAAGAATTCGTTTTTTAATTACTCTTGGTTGTTAACTGCATCCTTTTCCTTCCCAACAAGGGATAAAATTTATGTTGCCCCAACGGGGAAGCACAAAGAAATTTTCCTAACCGGTCTTTTGAAGTTCATTAGTGTTCTTCATTCATTACATGTTGATTACGAAAATCTTTTTAAATTATGATTATTGCGCCTAGGAGAAATCATGGATATATTGGAATTAATCGATATAATGGAAGAAAGTTTCGTTGACAAACTTCAGGATGAAATGAAAAAAGCGGTTAAAATTAATGAAAAAATAGAAATTTCATTTTGTGAAGGACAATTACAAATGCTTGAAGATGTATTTATTCTTTTACATAATTTAAAAGACCAGAAAATTTAACAGAAAAAACCTATTATTAAATAGGTTATAAAAAATACCCACCCTAAGTAAATTAGGAATCTCAAAGTGGGCTTACCAGCTTCTTTGTCATCGCGCATTAACTTTATTTAATCCATCATTCTTATCTCTTAATAATTCTTCCCGGACAATATTAATGTCCTTAGGAGCATCAATTCCCAATCGAATCTGATCATACGTGCTACTCGGGAGAACTCGGATATAAGCATCTCCTACATAAAAACCTTCATTTTTCCTTCGTGTTATGACTAACATTATCTTCTCCTTAAAAAGTTAAACATTTTTTTTATTAATGAAGTTTTAACAATTTTTACATTGTAATGGTCTTCATCACACCATTTATACATTACTATCGTTTTCATCATTCTTCCCTCCTTCTATTAATCCCTCAATTGCTGCTTCTGCGTCTAATCCTGAGTCTATGGCTTTATCTATTGAATTAATTAATTCTTTTCCTGCCTCAATTGCCTCTTCTAAAAGATCCATCATCTCACTCTCATTTTTTGTTGAAGGAGTAGAAAGTCCTCCCTCTCTAATTTCTTGAGCACGACTATCCAGTAGGGATCCCATTTCACATTCCTGTTCATATATCAACTTAGATAAATTAATTTTAAAATCTTTAAGATTCATTATTTTTCCTTATTTAATTAAAAAACGGCGTCTCTGGCCCGTACTGAGATAGCGATTCGATAAAGTGGGATAATCTTTAAGGAATGCTTTTTTATCGAATTTTTGAAATTCTTCATGCTTCCATTCTATTAAAACTAATCCACTTTTATCGGTCAATAACTCAGCATCTCCTAGAAATTTCTCTATCTCTTCTCGATGTACCGCAGCTTCTGCCTCTAGTTGACGAATGCTTTGCTTAAGTTGCTTTAAACAGTGAAAATGCGAATCGAGTGTAACATCCCGTACTGCGCGCTGTTTAGCATAAGGTTTCACTTGATCTAAATAGATTACTTTTTGGTCTTTCATGGCTTTCTCCTTGTTTGAGTGACTGTGATAGATTATCACACTTCGGTTTAAGAAAGCAACTTTTTGCCAAAAAAAACTCATTCATTAAAAAGAGCCCAGTTTTGTTGATTGATTTGCACACAATGTGATATAATAGATCAGCTGTCCTACCTCTTCATTCTTTTTGTGTGACGCAATTTGGACTTTCTCGGGGCAGCTTTTATCTCATCTACCTCTGGTAGAAAGAGTTGAGCCAACGCATAGCGCAGGCTTTCTAGCGCGGAGTGGTAGTTCAGTTGGGTAGAATATCAGCCTGTCACGCTGGTGGTCCCGGGTTCAAATCCCGGCCACTTCGCCATTAATATAAGA
>SDBT01002177.1_pt1 | contig 34931 bp, 38 predicted proteins | sample 2277101 | NCBI WGS metagenome assembly SDBT01 (sample SAMN10404973, study PRJNA504765) | marine sediment metagenome | isolation source: marine sediment core GS10_PC15, 103 cmbsf | place: Arctic Ocean: Southern Knipovich Ridge | collected 2010
TGCCGCGTTGAATGATTTTCGGAACGCTTCGGCGTCTGCGTCAGGATCGAAAGGCTCGTCGAGTTCACGGAAGTCAACGGGGTACTTGCGCTCGTGTTCCTCGAAGATCGGCAGCGGTATGGGACAGCTGTGATCGTATCCCCTGAACCGATACTCGATTCGGCACGGCTTCGTTCCGTGTTCCAGAGCTTCTAGGAAATACGGTTCAAGCAGCGGATCGTCTCCCGGCAAGGCAACGTAGACATCCGCACGCTCGCTCTGGCGAAGGACAATCGTTCGCGGTGTGCCAAAGCTCACTTGCCGCTCGCCTCGCGTAGCTTCTCGTTCTCGGCCTTGAGGGTGATGATTTGCAGCCGTCTCTTGTCGGCCATTTCGGCCGCGCGCAGGTAGTTGGCATGGTTGACCATGCTGGACTCTTTCCACGCGGCGCGCTCATCTAAAATCGCACTGATGCCCGCCTGCATTTCAGCAATCGTGTGCGTCCCCGATTCCTTCACCTCCTCTGGGAACAAGTAGCCCGCCAGTTCCCACCAGTCGTTCTTGTACTTGAGCGCCGCGTTCCCCGCCTTCCTCAGCCGCTTCATCTCGCGCACAGCCCACACCGGGTCTTGTGCTGCGTGCGCCACCGCATTCGGGTCCTCGCCTTGAGGATCGGGACTGGCTGTTGTGTCCTCTTCACCCTCCTGCTCGTCCTTCAAAATCGCCGCAGCGAGATGATTCAGATACCCGTGAAGATCGTATACCGCATCCTTCGGCACGTCCTCGACGCGGAGACCGATCATCGTCTGCGCCCAGTCTCTGATGTGCTTCATGACCACCACTCCCAGAGCAGGTAGATAGCGAAGATCGCAACCGCGGCCGACGTGAGAAGGATTGTAGCGCGCTTCTCCTTGTAGTGCTCGTAGCGGGGCTCACGCGTCGAGCGCCAGCCGCAATCGGATGTATCCCACGGCTCACGGTCCCGTTGCTCCGCGTAATGCTCCGCGCTTTGCTCATGCTCATGTTGGTCAATCTTAACCGGCGGAGCATCCGCATCCATTGCGCTCAACACCTTCGGCGCATTCTTGTACGCAATCGCAGCCTCTCGAAACCTTTCCCATGCCGGAGGGCGAACTAGTTTGTGGTGGAACGGAACAGTCCTCGAGCCGCTAGCCGCAAGCGCGAAGTCCTCGGGATCGTAGAGGTGAAGCTCGGCAACCGCAACGTTCAACTCCTCGGCTGTTGCGAACTCGACGTCGTGCACGGATTTCGCTCCGCTCGTTGCCCACTGCATGCGCAGCCAGTAGATCGTTCTCATGTCTTCACTCTCCACGTTAGGAAGGTGCGCCGGGCGACGAGACTGGATCGTAGCAGCCGCCCGGCGCGTGCTGCGAATGCAAAGGTCCGTGAAGCAGGCCACGCACTCGCATGCTCTCTAGGAACGACACTACGCCTCAGGGGCGGCGGGTGCCACAGGTTCGTTCTGGAATGCTTCACCTTCATCGATCCACACGCCCGAACCCTCGCGCTCGCTATCGACAACCTCGAGCCACAACTGGAACTTGGAAGCCTCGGCAAGCGTAGCGAGTTGCACGCGACTCTCTTCGTCGAGAAGGGAACCTTCGCGCGCGAACATGACACGGATCGTTGGCGAGCCAGACATCGCGACAGCAGCGGCAGCCCTGAGTCGCTCAGCCTGCGACGCTTGCGAGAATGGGATCCCCCCAATGGTGATCACCTTCGCTTCGTGATCGTATGCCATGCCTTCGACGGGGAAGGTGGCGTTGCCGAGGAGAGTTGCAATCAACTCGCGAGTCTCTGACAATTCAGATTGCGCACCATCGTGGAGGTTGTGCGCTTGGTTGTACTGCACGCGCGTCGACTCCAATAGCTCGCGCCGACCAGCATGCTTCGCAGCCTCTTCGTGGGCGCGCATACGTTCGACAATCGGCTCAGGATCTTCTATGGCTTTGCCCTTCACTGCTTCGGCTGCGGCCTTCCACTCCTCTCGGAATGTTTCAATTTCGGACATCGCCTTTTCTACTTCAGTCCGTGCTTCCTCGGCCTGTTTAGTCCAATACTCTTGCCGACCAACAACAAGTCCCCCGCGACTGTTCGCTACGTCCATAGCTTTCCACAGCGTCTCGATCCCCGCGTTGTGATCCTTGATCCGCTGCAACTCGGTCGCGAGTTCGTCGATCGTTCCTTCCGTCGGCGGCACAGGGAGACCTTCGACCTCGGACTGGATCTCAGCCAGCGCCTTCGCCAGCCGATCAACATCTCGCCCCAAGTCGCGTCGCCGATCGTATAGGCCCTCCGCGGCACCCTCCAGAACTACGAGCTCCTCATCAAGCCCGAGGGTCTTTAGGACCGTCTTGACCTGTTCGGCGGCTGGCGCATCTAGGAAGGCAACCGGGTCGGCGAAGTGCCCGCGAAGGCTCTTGAGGACGCCCGCCGGGCCCTTCTTTTTCGAGCCGTCGGCAGCCGTGATCGAAAGAGCCCGCTTGGCTTTCCCAGCAGAGTCGCGAGTGATTTTCTCCTCGACGAGCAGGTCCTCTTCGGGGTTACCGTTCGAGAGGTGGACCTTGACCGCTCCAGCATGCTCACCCTCGGTGATCGGAAGGTCGGCCTTCTCGACGCCAAGGGCATCTAGCATCGACTCGATCAGGCTCGACTTGCCTGCAGCGTTCTTGCCGCGGACCAGGACGAGACCGGTGGGGCTCGGGGTGACGTGCGCGGCGTGCAGCCGCTTGAAACTGTCGACCTCGAGACGGACGACGGTCATCGCCGGGAGCGAAGGTGCGTTCTCTTGCATGCTCATGGTCATTTCTTCTTGATTTCGCAGCTGGGCAGGCCGAGCCGCTTGAGGGTGGCAGCGATCTTGATCCTCGCAAGTTCGCCGGGGGGCCGAAGTCCTGTGAGCGCTCCACTGACGGTGCAAGGGTCCAGGTCGGCCTCAGCGGCGAACTTGCGGCCGGTGATCCGATTCGCTGCCAAGGTGACGCGAAACGCACGCGCGTCGAAAACGGCGCGTTTTGAAATAGGAATGTTGTCTTGCGTGCTCATAGATGTGCATGGCGCGGGTTGCTGCATCGAACGCAGTACGTTACGGCATGCGCGACATATTACGAAAGGCGCGAACAGCACGCCAAGGAGAAAATCTCAAGAATTTCTGTCGGGCCGCGGGCGTGGACATCGGCATAGGACACGCGGCATCGTAATGACGAAGTAAGGCTCGGAACAGGAAAGAAGAAGGAATAAAAAAGCACTTAAAAAACGAGAAGAAGAATATTGCGTGCGCGCACGCAGGCGTGTACGCGCGCGTGTGCGCCTGCGTGCGCGCGAAAAAAACCCCCTCTTTAAGGACACTTTTTATTTCTTCTTCCTTTGGGGGGAGGAGCAATGTTCCGCGTAGAGCTCCGCGCGCGGCGTAGATGGTCTCCACGCTGGCCTCCATGCGCCCTGTGCGGCGCCGTGTGGGCTCCCGGGTGCCTGCGTGACGAACCCATGCCATGCGAGCATCAGTCGCGCCCAGGGCCCAGCCAGCTGTCCCCCGTCCCATCCCCCTGCACGCCGCTCGGCGCGGAGATCCGCATGTCCTGCCGCTGGAACGTGAACCGGTTACGGCCCTTCGAAGTGGTCTCGACCTCCACTGCGAACCCAGCGGCCTTCAGGAAGTCCAAGCCGTCGAGCAGGCGCCGCTCCAGCTGGCCGGCGCGCAGATCGTTGGTGATCGCTCGAGGCGCGTTGAGCTCCTTCCCCGCGGCTCTGGCAAAACGGGCAAGCTGGGTTGCCCGAAGTGGGCCGAGGTAGGCATCGCCCTTGCTCCGGTCGACGTTGAATTTGCCGTCGAGAGCTTGGCACTGAACGCTGCCGGTGTGCAGCGGCGTAGCGATCGAGTCGCCGTATGCAAACACGTAGCGTACGGCCGTGACCGACAACTCCTCGGCGAGTAGGGAGTTCAGCGCTACTCCGCCGATCGATGCAAAGGCATCACGCCACGCATCGGTCACAGCGTCTAGGGCGAACGCCTGCGTGCGCGCGTCCTGACCAACGACCCAGGCCAAATACATCACGCGAAGGTACGCAGAAAGACGACCAATTTTGGTGGAACCGAAGATCTCCTCGATTTCAAGGCCGAGCCTCTCGCCGTGATCCCTGTCCAACTCGAGCGCGACCGCGCATCTACGAGCAGATTCGGACCAGAAATCGTCGCGAGCCTCGAGAATCGCCTTCACCAGAGCAGCCTCGGCCCTTGGTGAGTCCGATGCCATATGAGTTTCTGAGCAGCGGAGAGTGAGCATCCGGCTCGCGAGCTCCGAACGTCCGTCATGGATTGGCTCAACGCCGTTCATCAGCAAAGCGCCACATATTCGTTCGACCACAGTGCCGGTGTCGCTGTTGCCCTTGCGCTTCTCCCTGGCGCCCAGGTGCGTGGCCTGCAGCAACGTGCCGAGGAACGACGGGCTCACATCGCCGGCTTCGCGGTTGTCGTCGACGGTGAGCATCTCGGTCGACATGCGCGAGACTAACGCAGCAGCCGTGGGCACGCTGGAACTCTTGCGCCCGTTGACCAGGCAGGACACCGCGTCGACCGCGCGCGTCTTCCCGGAGCCTGACCCGCCTTCAATGCGAACGATCGGAACGGTGCCAATCTTCCGCAGAATCGGAAGGCATGCGATCCAGTACACCAACACCATGCAATCGGAAACAGAAATCGAAGTCCACCGGAAGACTTCCAGTATCCGTGAGATCCCTCCGTCGTTGTCGGTGTACGCGAAGGCTTCGAAGTCATGGCCAGCGACAGCGGGCACGCGTACCTTTGCCATCCTTGTCTTCGAGACTAACCCAGGTTCGATCTTGAGGATGGAGCCAACGATGTCGCCAGTTGGAAAGAACACGGCGCCATCCCTGTCGACGTAGGACCATGCCACGTCCTCAGCCCGTTGCGCGTCACGTTCAAGAAAGTAAATCGCTGCGGCGATGTACGCGCGGTGCGAACTCTTAGAGGGTGTGAGTCCCGAGGCGAGGTAGAGCAGCGACACGAAACGTGGAGTCGCTGCTGTCATGCCCACCTCAACACGATTCGATCCTCGGACAAGGTACAGCGCGTCAGGCGTTCGAAATGCTGTGTGACACATTGACCGGATAAGCGTTTGCGCCACGTAGTCGCCGATGCCCTCTTCCGAAAACTTCGCCTCGACAGCCTTTGCAACAGCGGCACGAGCGGGAGCGTATCTCTCGTGCTCCGTCTGAGCTTTCTCGCCGGGAGGAGCGGGCGCTGCCGGCGCATTCGGATTGGAGGGCTTGGGCGCGGGCGCCTTCGGCTGCGTGTGCGCGGCTTCGGGAGGGAGAAGTGTAAGGCTCTTCTGAATCAGCGCCGGATCGACCGCCGCCTTGTGCTTCTCCTCTGCACGCTTCGGCTTCACAAGGTCGCGACGAGCGGCTGCAATGCGGCGTGCGATCTCTACTTTGGATACGCCTTTGCCCGCGGCTTTCGCAATCTCTCCTGCATACGACTCGCGCGAGAGACGCTCCTCGACGTGCGCTGCAAGTTCAATCACGCGAGCGAACAATCCGGCTCGCACGATCGCGTCGTCATTGTGGTCGACGCCCTTGGCAACATCCTCAAGCTCAAGAAGAATTGCATCGCGTCCAGCCTTGAGGATCGCGTTGAACCTGCCGGGCGCACCGGCGCCAACCTGTGCCGTCCACTCCGCTGCGTCAATCTTCGACGCTTCGACCTGGCTCACGACCCACCCTAACTTCTCAGTGTCGGGGAAGGATTGCACGAGCAGCGCCTTGCGCTCGCGTGGATCGCTGCGTTCAAGCTCGTCGAAGAGTTCAGCGCCAAGCGCCTTGGTCACCTCATCCCTTGCGGCCTGCTGCTTGTCGCCCAACGGAAGCGTGAGGATTTTTACAGCGAGCCCGCCCTCGACCAGCTTGAGACCAGTGCGACGCGCAGCCCAGTTGCCGGAGCCAGAGAGTTCGTTGTCGAAGAGGATCCAGACGCGCTTGATCCCGTTCTCGTGACACTTGCGAACGAAACGCTCTAGGTCTGTGGCGTTGAATGAAATCGTGACCGGTGACACGACGGACACACCAAGCGATGAGATGGCCACGGCATCAGCCACGCCCTCGACGACGCCAATATCGTCCGCCGTTGCCATTACCGGTTCGTTGTAGAGGTGATCGTTCGTGACTCGATCAGAAATGTACGGGCGCTGCTCTGAGTGCACCGACAGCTTGTGGTACTTCGCAACGCGCTTCGCGTTTTCAATCACCGGCGTCCAAGGAGTCGCGCGGCCGATCAGGTAGACGGCGCGGCCGTGCTCGAGGTAGGGGAACAATACGCGGCCCTCGAACCGAGTGCGCCACACACCCTCGGGTGAGTACCAGCCGAGGCCAGATGATCGAAAGGCTCCGCGCGATTGCGGGCGTGCAGCTTCGGCAGCGATCGCCGGCAGGATGGGCGATGGCATGAAACCGATGCCGTAGGATCCAACGGTGGCGAGATCAAAGCCCCACTTGTAAAGAACCCACGCGAGCACTTCGATATTGCCTAGCAGGTGCTGGTGCGCGGCCATGGCAAAGAGGTGAACGACGTCGAGCCCGTCGTCTCCGCTGATCCTGCTGTCGTCGAACGGTATTCCGAACTGATCGCAGAGCCAGACGATTGCCTGGCGATGCCCGTCGCTAGATCCTTGCGCATTGCCGCGGCTTGGTGCGGCGCCGTTCGTGAGCACGTACTCGACGAGTTGGAAGAGGTCGCCAGAGACGCCAGCGGACTGGCACGATTTACAATTCCACCGGCCAGTATGCAGGTTGACCTGGAGCGACTCGCCCGAGCTTGATTGGTGGCAAAGCGGGTTTAGGTACGCCTCGCTGCCGATTGTGCGGGATTCTTTGAGGCCGAGGCGCCGTATCAGATCGGCGGCGTCAAGATGTGGACGGAGACGATCGTAGATCGAGGCGCGCTTGGATTGGGTCATTTCGTGTTTTCGAATGGCAAGACTTCTTGTGCGAGACGCTTGGCCGCGATCTCGCAGTAGCGTTCTTCGATCTCGATGCCGATGGCTTTGCGCCCCAGATCCTTGGCGGCGCGCAGCGTCGTGCCCGAGCCCATGAAGGGGTCGAGAACGGTCCCGCCTTCGGGCGTCCCGCACTTCTGGATGCACCACGCCATGACCCGAAGCGGCTTCTGGGTCGGGTGGACCTTGCCGAAGTTCGCGCCTGCGCCGTTCCCGGACACGTCCTCAAAGCAATAGACGCCGTACCCGCCCTTCATCCAGGCAATCTCCGCGTCAGAGAGGAAGGTCCCGAACGCTGCGGGGCGGCGCTTAGTCCAGACGAGCGTGGTCCCAGCGGGGAGCCTGCAGGCGAAGTGGTTCCATCCGAAGATGACCACTCGCTCGAATTCCAGGAGGGGAGCCGGGTCAAACGGCTCGGAGTCGCCCGCGATCTCGCCCCAGTCTTTACCCCGGCCTCGGTGCCCGAGCCGCTCAGTCTCTCCGCCGCTGTACCGCCTCGAGTCCGTGTTCCAGGCGATTCCGTACGGCGGGTCGGTCATCACGGCGTCCGCGCTGAGAGACGGCAGCACGTCCCGGCAGTCCCCGTGGTAGATCGTGATCCCGCCGTGCTCGTAGTAGGGGATCATGCTTCCCTTCTACTCTTGCACGAGCCAAGAACCAAGCGTGACGATTCGCGCACCATCCGGTCAGCTTGTGCCTGTAGACTGCCCGACTACCGCATCTTGTGGATGTTGCATCGGCGTCTGCATCGGCGCCCACCCGTGCACGAGGAATCCTCCGAGCGTTTGCCGTTGAGCACTCCTGCGTTCCGCCGCGAAGTGGGCGATGCCCGGCTTGTCCCCAACGATCGTGAGCGATTCAGCGGCACGGCTCGCGCCCGTGTACAGCAGGTTTCGATCATGCATTATCCAGTGAGACGAGGACGCAACCAGAATGACCAAAGGCCACTCGCTGCCCTGGCTCTTGTGAATGGTCATCGCGTAGGCGACTTCAACGTACAGACGCTTTGCCGCAGGCACCGTTACGTCGCGACCGTCTTCGGTTAGCATTTCCATTGCGCCACCCTTTTTGAATCCGAGCACGAGCGCTTGCGTGCCGTTGAACAGATCCAACTCATAGTCGTTGCGCGTCCAAATCACGCGGTCGCCAACCATCGGCTTGGGGGACTTTCCGTCTGGTGTAGCTTCCGGAGGCGGGTTCCCGAGTAGGCGTTGCCGCAGCTTCTGCAAGTGAACGTTGAGCGCCCACACTCCGAGAGGGCCCTTGCGCATCGGCGCAAGCACCTGCACGTCCCACCCGAAATCGAGCGGCCGACCGAATGACTCAAGGGGTTCCGGTGAAGTCACGACCGCTTCGACGAGCGTGGCGAGCATCGCTGCCGAACCTGTCTCGTTTCCCTTTTCTGTGCGTTCAATCCCCCATGCCGAGTCGGGCTGCCACACCACCACTCCATCGAGAAGCGCGGTCGTGTTGCGCGCCAGTATGCCAGCTTGACGCACGATCTCGGTTAGCACGTGCACCGCTTCGGGATAACGGTCCTTTGCAGAGAGCAGGTCGCGAAGGATGGCGCCGGGGCCAACGCTCGGGATCTGGTGGTGGTCGCCGACTAGAAGCAGGCGGCACCCGGGAGGCATGGCAACGAGCAGTGAACGCATCAAGCGCACGTCCACCATGGAAACCTCGTCGACTATTACAAAATCGAAGTCAAGTTGATTCTTTGCGTTGCATGTGAACTTGAACTCGCCTGTCTCTTCGTCGAAACGCGGCACCAACAGTCGATGAATCGTGCTCGCCTTGCGCTTGGTTGCGTGTTCGATCTTTCGCGCGGCCTTGCCGGCGAGAGCACACAAGGCCACGTCAAGTCCGTTCTCTTCAACCATTTCGCAAATCGCTCGCACCATGTACGTCTTGCCAACTCCAGCGGCGCCAGAAATTACAGACACCATGCGATTTGAGATACCAAGTATGGCACGCATCTGTCCTTGATTGAGAGTTTTCGATGCTTCGATCGTGCGCGGGCCATTGAGAGAAAGTGGACACTCAGGTCTCTCCCCCAGCCCACTCACAAGCCTGCGGAACACTTCGATCTCGATACGGGCTAGCTTCGCATCTGCAACGATCTCCCTGCCCGTCGGAGACTTGTCCACATATATCAGGCCAGCCAATACAAGATCCGTGATCGTCTTACGGATCGCATCTTCCCCGCCAAGCGTGTCGGGTCGCAGTTCAGCAACAGCCTCATCGAGCAGCCCTTCGCGCGTGGTCCACGTGTTACCGTCATCCGCAATTCGATCGAGGCAGTACGCAACACCGGCAGCGAGGCGCATGGGGTCCGTTGACTTGACTCCCATTTTGCGTGCGACAACATCGACCGTCCGGAATCCGAAGCGAGGGATACGTCCGATCAGCATGTACGGATCGTCCCTCACCATCGCAGGCGCATTTTCCCCGAGCCGCGAAACGATCTTCATGGACTGCGCGCTGCTCCAACCGTGGTCGCCGAGGGATGCGAGCGCTTCGAAGTACGTCTTGCGCCCCGCCCACACCGTCGCAGCGTTGTGAACGATCGCGACGTCCACCCCAGCGCGCGACGCGATCTCTTCGGGGTACTCCACGAGCGCGCTTGCCGCTTCGCCGTCGTCACTCAATGCCAACGCGGCGTCTACAACCTTGCGTGCGCGCGCAGGTCCAAGCCCCTTGAAATCCTTGTGGCTTGCGAGCAGGTGAACGAGAGCTTCGGGGCTTTCGTCCATGCGAACCAGCCCGGTCTCGGCTTCAAACTGTAGGCCGTACTTGGGGTGCGTCTCCCACTTGCCGACGAGTTCCAGCTTGTCGCCTACGTCGGCGAAGCACTTGCCGGAAAAACGGATTTCGCTACCGGCAGCCAACTCTTCGGTCCTCCCGTCGAATCGGCGAAATGATTTCTCGTCGATCGCGAGAAGGCCCGCCATAAATGGCGAGTCGGGGTTGGAGAAAAACACGCGACGCACTGTGCCGCTGTACTTTTCGGCGGTGCTCACGGCTTCACCTTCTCGCCCGGAACAGCCTCGCCGTGCACAACTGCAAGCACCCCCGTCGATTCGACGGCCAGGGCGTAGAATTCCGCCCAGAACCTCGCGGGGCTAATCTCTGGGGCAAGAGTGCTGAGCTTCCCAAACTCTTCGAGTACATCCAACATCTCCGAAGCGGCGTCGGCTACGTCGTGGTACGGGTCGGGGCATCTGAGTGCAGAGAATGGCGTCATATTCGAATCGGCGTTTGGGTCGATATTCCGCTCACTTCCTCTCCGCTTGCACGTCGGGCAGATACGCCTATCATTCTCTGTCGTCATATCGTTCTCCTTGCGGGGGAGTTTGCCAGCTGTTGCCGGCGCCCGCTGTTTACGTGTAAGGGCGAGAGAAGCTTGTCGGGATTCGAACCCGAGTCACCCTGATTAGGGCCTACGCTTGCGCGCGACGTTCGTCCTGGCTCCGTCACGAAGCCCCTCTCGCTTTTCAATTTTGCATTCTCGATAACTTCTTGTCGGCCATGCGCAGAAACGCACCGGCCAACACTTGAGCTTCGGCGCGTGACCCAGCCAGGTACACCGGGACCGCCTGCATGATCGTCACCTCTGCCACGAACCCCAGCACCGACGCGGGGTTGGCCTGCGACTTGTACCTGCCCTCCATGATCTCCCGGATGCCAGCTTCGACGATCACGCACCGGAAGTCGAAGGCGCGCAGTCGCTCGAGTTCGCGATAGAACCGGGCGCGATCGCGGAGCACCGTGCCGGTCCAGTCGTCGAGACTCTTGCGCTCGATCGCGACGCGGTGCTCGAGGCCGGGAAGCGAGTAGTCGCCGGAGTCCAGCTTGGCGCGTATACATTCGATCCCTAAAGTCTCGAAGGTCCACGGCACCCGTTCTCTGGTATCGACTATCACGCGCATGCAGAAATCGTACGAACACGCCCACAGCAGTTCCATGCTGCTGCGGGCGCAATTCGTGCTTCAACGTGCTCTTGTCCCCGCTAGAAAGGCGGTTTGCCGGGGTCAGCCGGATCGTCGGCGTTTCCAGCAGCCGGCGGCGCCAGGAACTCCTCAGCAGGCGTGGGTTGCGGCTGGGTGATCGGAGCGGGCGTGGGGGCCGGTGGTGCCCCTGGTGCCCCTGGTGCCGCGGGAGCAGCTGCAGGAGCTTGGGGAGCCGCCTGGGGTGTAGCTGGGGCAGCGGGGGGAGCGGCGGCAAGGGGCACAAGCGTCGCAGGAGGAGATGCAGCGGGGGCAGGCGAGGGGGCAGCTTGGATGGGTGCTGCGCCCGCGGTGAGGGGAGCGGAAGCTACCGCAGGCGTCGGTGCAGGCGTCGGCGTAGCAGGAGGAGCCGGGGCTGTACCAGCCGGAGCGCCCCCAGCGATGGCACGCGTCTTGGATTGGAAGCGTGCACGTAGCTGTGCAAGCACAGTCGGATCCGCCGGTGCAAATCCCCCACGAGGAGTGGGAACGTCTGCATTGGCGTTGACCCAGTCCGCACGGTAGGTCGTTTTCCCCTCGTACGTGCTAGGGCCCACGTCAATCAGGACGAAAACGGAAGGCACAGGACCAGCGATCTTGTCCCAGTCGCCATCCCAAAGACCGCACTTGCCGAGGTTCTCGATCGCGCCTTGGTTCGTGTCCCCGCCTTTGTCCTTGCGACCGATGATCCACGTGTCGTTGTACGAGAAATAGCCGGGGGGCCACTGTGCAGACCATCCCTGTTCCTTGCCGTGCCACTTTTGGTAGATGGCAAACTGGAATCGAATAGCGACGGAGCCGCTGTCTTTCTCAACCACGGTCCATGCGACGGGGAAGGCGCGAAACGTCGCTTCCTCTTCTACTTGATGTTGCGTGTACTCTTCTACGTTCATAGTTCTTTTGTCGGTTCGATGTGACTTTAGGGAAGGCGCGGTAGTTAGACGATCCCGAGTTCGCGCCAGATTGCGCCCGGGTCTTGGAGATCGAAAGATGTCGTGAGTTGCTTCGTACGACTCTTCGCAATGTGAGTTGGAAGCTCCTGCGTGTAGATCGTGCGCGTTCCTACGCCTCGACCCTTGCCCTCTTTCACTGCAACGTCGTAAGCAATGAAGAGAACGTGGTCAGCCCAGTTCTTGACAAGTTGGCGCACCGATCCGCGCCCCTTCTTGTCGCCGCTGTACAGATGCGGCTCCCACCGGATGAAGTCTTCGCCAGCGGGGTTGGGGACGGGCGATGCTACCTCGTGCGCGATCAGAGTGGTGTAGAGGCCCTTTGCGCTAATCCGATCAAGGTCAGCGAGTAGGCCGCAAAACTCGTCATAGATGAACTGCCAGCCTTTCCCCCAGCCGTAGTCCTCGATCGAGTCGACCGCCACGTCTGCACCGCTGGACCGCGTAGCCTTTCGAGTAGCGATGACATACTCCTTCGCAAGCTCCTCTGCGACGGTGGCGGTATCAAGCACGACCGATCGAACGCCATCAGGTGGGTTCGCTGCGATTGTCGCCATCTTGCCGCGGAGCGTTGGCCAGTCGTCGGCCGTATCACGCGCAACGTTCAGGTGGTTTGTGCTGCGTTCGATGTCGAGGAAGATCGGAGCGGGCAAGAATGCACAGAGCGTGCTCTTACCGATCCCCCCCGTTCCGTAGACCAGAGTGCGGTCGGATCCTGTAATCAGACCCGAAGATAGCGACAGTGGAACAGCTGTAGGAATCGTTGCGCGCGGACTCTGTTTTTTTGCCAGCGCCTTGGGCGCGGGCGGTGCTTTCGGTTTTGTTGCCATGGCGGTTCGTTGTGCCTGGTAGGCGGGTTAGGGGTTAACAGAACTCTAGCGGCTCTTGTGCCGCGGCTGCCGCTTTGCAGCCAGTAATGAATCGTTCGAGCACGGCTCCGTATCCTCCATCGCGCTCTATGTGTCCTGCCCCGATGCCCATGAGCGTGACTGCGGGAAGAAGCATTTCGAGATCGTGCGCGACATCATTGAGAAGCTCCGGCTCTATCTGCCCGTCGCAATCCGAATGCATCAAGAACTCGGACAACCCCGGATGACTGGTGTGAGAGTAGATGTCTCCTTCCCAGTACCACTGTGATTGATCTAAAGACAAGTCGTCGTGCGGCGGGAAAGATCCACCGGCAGCCTTGGCAACTGCGCCTCGAAGCCGATTGAAGGAACTGTAAGCGCCGTGAAATGCGTCGTGCGATACGTCGAGGCCCATGTTAGGCAAGCTCCGGGTGTAAGTGCTCACGACGTCGGAAACCGTCGGGGGCAGGATCGCCCTTGTGCGGTCGGATGTTGTTAGAGCAGAGGCCGAAGAACCGGCAACGTCCGAAGGTTGCGCAGGCGTCGGGGTTGCGGTGCATCAAGCCGTTCTCCTGCGCGTGCTGAATCACAGCGACTTGCTGACGCAGGTTTTCCAGAAGCGTCTGGTAGTCCTGCTTCGTTCGATCAACGGGACGGCGCGCGAAGTAGTAGTCGGGCCGGTTCCCGATATCGGCAGTGAGGCGGGCACCGTACATCGTAATTGACTCGCGGCCCTCTTCCAGGGGAGCAGCGAGTTGGTCCGCTGTGAACGACTCTCCGAAGTAGCTATCCCATCCTGCGTCCGCAACGCCCTTGCCGAGCCGCGCTCTGTCCGCCTTGGACAGACTCTTCGGGTTGATCGTCGGCTTGCGCACGACGTCGTAGAGAATGAACGACGGATGCTGCTCCATGGCTAACGCGTAGATGCCTACCTGGACGTTGAGGCGCAAGCGATCCCAAAAGGATGACGCGGCTTCAACACTGTCGCCTGTCGTCTTGCGCTCCAAGAGCCCAGTGCGGCCGTCGTCCAGTTGAATAATGCCATCAAGCTGCCCCTCGTACTTGATGCCCAAGTGCTCGGCGACAAACGTGTGCTCGGCCTCGAGGACTTTGAACGGCTGATCCTTCCAATACCAACCATAGGCTGCATACATCCGGCGCAGCTTCTCGTTCCACAGTGGGCCGGGCGCGTGCTTCGCGATCGCTTCGTAGGGAGCCGTTTCGACATCGCCCTCGATGTGCGCAGCGTGGAACGCCTTGTGCCAAGCCTGACCTACTAGCAACGCTTCGGGGTCGAAGCCTACGGGCTCGAGTTGTTGCATGTAGCCCAGGTCATACTCGGTGAGGCAGCGGCGTGCGGTGCCGAGACTGGTATCCGTGTAAGACGTCATGACGTTACAACCTTTCCGTTGTTGTCGTGGACGTAGCCGCAGGTGCGGCACTCGTTCTCGCCCGGCGTGGGACGGTTGCGCTTGATGTCCGGCGAGCCGCAGACGGGGCACTGCTGGGGGGGCTGGGGAGGGGGCTTGAGCAGCTTGAACGCGTAGAGTCTGCGCGCGATTGCGTTTTTGCACTCTCTGCAGACGCGATAGGTGCCGCCATCTTTGCGCTTGTATGTGAGCACGTTGTCGCCAGCGTAGGCGTGCCCCTGTGGGCAGCTAGTCTTCGCGTCGTTGTGGTGCCCGTCCTCTCTAGCGTGAAGCGCGTTGTGATCGCCGATCGTCATCGCTTCAAGGTGCGCTAGATTCCCGCACCACTTAACTCTGCATTCGTGGTGAACGCACCAACCGCGAGGCAGCGGGCCGTGCTCTTGCTCCCAAGTCCAACGGTGCCAAAGCACCCACCGACCATCGATCAGGCTGTGCCAATACCCTGAAGCTTCGCGGAGCTTCCACCAGCCAGCCGGGGGTTGTATACATGCACTCATGATCTTCCTCCACATTTCGGACCAATTCCCAATCGAATCGACTCGGGATCTGTCAAAGCCTTATTGCATACACAGCATCTCGAAGACAGCATCACCGTGTACCCCTCGCCACCCCAGTATCCCTTGCGTAGGCGCGTCCCGCTGTCGGTGCCAGGAACAATCTCGTGCTCTGTGCCGTCGCCACGAATCACAAGGTCGGCCCACACCGCCAGCTTCGTCTCGACCGTCGACCAACCTTTCTTCTGCCAGTTGAACCCGTCGATGGGCATGTGCGAGTCGGGCCCGCGGTGCCGCGTCCACACGTTCGCGCACTTACGCTCGTCGTTCCAGAAGGCAACGCCACGGTAGTTGTTCACATTGTCGGGGCCAACGAGCAGGGAGAGGATCCGCTTGCCGGCGAGAGCGCCCTTCTGCGCCGTGTACAGCTTGAGGGTGAAGTGGCCGTGCTCCGGGTGGGAAACGGTGAACGTTCCGTTGTGGACGTTGGGGGAAGTAATGGTCATGGCGCTCACACTGACACCGCGATCGTTTCCGCTTTCTTTCGATGGATTGCAAGGGCGTCGTCGATTGCAGTCATGACTCCGGAGAGTTCCGCGAGGTGGCGGTACTTCCTCTGGAATTGACTCAGAGACACGATTGCCGCATCGAGCGCGAGCGCTGTTAGCTCCTTCGACTGAAGTACGTCGGCCAGGGTGTGGTAGCCATCGCCGAGGCCATGGAATTCTCGCTCTCTGAAGGTGACTTGTACATTGCGCCTCTTGGTGGGCTTCTCGATCACGTGCACCTGCATGATGATCGAACGCGCGATCTCGTGGCGACCGATGGCTGCGGCGCGATCAGTATCTCCCCACAAAAAGTACCCGTGAAGCGCGCTGGACTTTTTCTTCGACGCTGCGACAACAAGCTTTTCGTCAATGCGTCCGTGCTTCTCGTAGAGGGCACGGAGTTCGGCTTCCGCATTGGCTGTGACTTTGATTCTCATGGGAGCTTACTTTGGGTGGGTGGTGGGGTCGTTGCGTTGGCCGTGAAGAGAAAAGAGTTGAGATGCGTTGAGTGGCCCAGGGTCGTCAGATTTCAATGTTCAGTAGGGGCCGTAGCGTTGTCTGTGAAGTGAAAAGAGAAGAGTAGGGTTGACGTGCGCAGGGCTGTCAAATTTCAATGTTCAATAGGGGGGATCGTTGCGTTGTCTGTGAGTTGTTGCGGCGGCGGGATGTGGTGTGTCGCGAAGAGTCGCGCAGATGCGCGCGGCCCAGTCATTTTCCGATGTTCAATAAAGGTCGTTGCGTTGGCTATGAAGTGCGGGGAGCGGAGGTGCGCGATATGGAACAGCGTAGCGCAGTAGGGGCGGGCAGCGTCAGTTCGTGTGTTCGATAGAGGGTCGTTGCGTTGTCTGTGCAGGGCTTAGAGCCGAGCGGAGTTGCGCAGTGAGGCGCGGTGCCGCGGCGTGCCGCCAAGTCATTCTTTCCCGATCGTGAACGTCCCCCAGCCGCACCCGGTTCCGTTCACAGAAAACGGTCGCCCAGCTCCGATGCCCACCTGTCGCCCGGCGCGCTCAAGCAGGTTTGCCACGTCCTCCTTCGTGAATTGGTCGCCGTCGAAGCTCACGCGCAGCTTCGCTTTCCACGTGTACCAGATGGGGGACACTCGAATGTCGGTGCTCCCGTTCTTGTTGATGCCAACTCTTTCGATCCGCCCCACCTTGCCGTAGATCTTGACGAGCGGAGCGCCGTCATCGCTGTCGTACCCATCGGCAACGATAAAGACGGACATCTTCGCGTTCGTCATCTTGGCCCCCGTCATGCGGCAGGCGTCGACCATTGCTCGACGGAATGCTGTCGCGGGAATGCCAAGCCAGCCGCCCTCGATCGAGACGCGCTTCGCTTCTTCGAAATCTCGGTCAAAGTCGCGGGGCGCCCTTTCTTTTGCCTTCGCCTTTTCCCTTTTCTTCTCCTCTGCACTCTTGGTCATGTTGTCGCGCATCTGCTTGAACGATGATTTCGTGAACTTGTTCGCGACGTACGGTGCGGTGCCAGTGATGTTGAAAGTTAGCTCGACCATGTTAGGCGCGCTGATAGTTACCTGCTCGCCTTTCGTGGACGCGGTCTTCCTGGCAGTCTTTTTTTTGGTAGCTGTTGTCATTGCGTTCTCCTGCGTTGACGTCTGGTGTGTTACGCGGGCTTCGTCCCGCCTTTCTCTAGGATCGTTTCTTCTAGCGGCGGTGGATCATCGAACCGCGCGTCATGCGCCTCTCGGTGAATGTCTGCGAGGCGAGCGAACCCGTGCCCGATGACTCGGAATGTACAGGCTAGGCACTTCTCCATGTGCGGCTCGTGATCGACGTACTCGGTTAGACGGCAGCCACACGAGAATGACTCGACGCTCCTGATGGTATGCGGGTTGAGTTCATCCATTACTGTCCGTCCCCGCCCTCGCGCGCGACCTTCCGTAGAAGGCTGCCCGCTGTCTTGAGATTCATTTCGACGCGCGGGTTGTGTGCTCGTTCCCACTGAACGACAACCAAGTCATCGCCAACCTCGACGACTTCACCCCGAATGGATACGTCGCCAGCCTTGGGCATCTTGAACTTGTCTTCGACGATATCGCCGACGTTGAAATTGGTTCTGGGCATTCTGTCCTCTCCTAGTTTCCACCCTCGATCGGCTTCGCGATCGCGACGTAGTTGCAGAAGGCGCGAATGGTCTCCTGAGCGGCGAGCGCTTGCTCCTTGAGCGCGTCGTACTTCATCTCGGCTGCCTGCGCGCGCTTCTTGAACTGCTTGCAAGCGAGGACGTATTTGTTGTAGTCCACTCTCAAGCAACGCTCTGCCTCGCGAAGAGAGAGCATCGCTTCGGTCGGATCTCCTCTTCCGTGATCTCCAGGAGATGCGTGATCAAACATGATTGCGCAGAATGCACAGATCATCCTGCAGCATCCGTGGCATTTGTCATCTTCAACATCCGCAATCCCCTCGCACGACTCGCAGATACCAAGGTCTACTTTTGTAGTAGCGGTCATTTCCCAACACTCTCCTCAATAAGAACGGCAGTTGAAAACGCGAGCCACGCGATGGACTCTTGCGACGCCTTGTCGTCTTGTTCGACAATGGTCCTGATGGCTGCCCACCAAGTTTCGAAGCGGGCGCGTGCGGGACCGGGAACTTACGCACGACGCCCAACGAAGTCCGGCACGCAGTACACCTGCGGGGTCGGGGTGATTGAATAGGCCAAGCGGCTCGTCTCCTGTGCCCGTTCCGAAAAGCAACGGGTGCAGTTCCGGTATTTCAGCGAGCGCCCTGCGCACTGAATCGATTTCATAAGACTTCATCGTCAGCCCTCCTCATGCGGGTGATCGTCATCTACGCGCGCCTTCCGAAACGTGATCCCCAGCCAGCGCGGCCAGTCCGTATCGGGGTCAGCGTTGCGCAGCAGTTCAATAAGCGGCGGGTCGGGCGAGCAGCTTTGATCGGCTGTGCGTGCCAGGGTGCCGGTGACGTGGAGGAAGAGGCGGAAGCGCTCGACCTCGACGAGTTCATCTTTGGTGTAGGTGATCTTTTCAGCCGGTCTGCTCATGCCCGCGTCCGATACGTGCCGGCGAGCAGCACGCGGTCAGCCTTACTTTTCGGCACACGACCGAAATCGCCAGGCTTACACCGTAGAACCTTGGCGAGCTTCGCAAGCTGTGCAGGGTTGGGCTCGGCCTTGCCCCATTCCCATCGGCTGATAGCCGAAGGCGCTACTCCTACCCGCACCGCCAAAAGCGCAGCCGTCTGGTACGTGGACTTGAGACGTCTGATGCGAAGCGCACGCCCAACCCACCCGTTGCGAAGCCCGGACTCGTTTCGCGGACGTCCGAGGGTGCCCGCCTTTTTGCGTTTCTTCATAGCGGGGGACGGTAGCTAGCGGCACGGGGCTACGCCAGGGGTTTCTGGGGAGTTTCTGCAATTCTTTTGCGGAAACGTACACGGCGTAGCGCCTGGCGCGATGTTTTCCGAAAATGCCCCTCGCTTTTCTGGAAGAGACTTCCGAATATGTAGGTGCGGTGGTGGTAGTAGCGAAGGCCCGCCGCCATTGACAACGAGGCCGACCGCACCGAGCACCGCAACGCCTGGCGACTGAAGCGGGGTATCCCATTCCCCCGTGCCAATCGCCAGGCGGCTCGAACTCCGCTACGCCGGTCCGAAGCCCGGGACGTGTATGTTGCACGGAGGAGGACGGGAGCAACGCCTGAACGGAGAACAGACATGAAGAAGCGACTCATTCGAAACCCGCCCGAGTCGCGCCCGCCGGCTGAGGTCCTCGACGAGTGTGCGAAGTTCCTGGATGAAATCAACGACGGGGGAGACCGTGAGTGGAAACGCACAGCTATGCGAAAGTTGGCGCGAGACGCACGCGCCGCCTCCGCTTCCCTCGTCCTTGCCGCGAACGCTCACGACGGGCTTGTGGAGGCGCTGGAGGCCGTGGTTGATCTCGCTCACTGGAGGGCGGAAGAACTCGGCCGCGAGGCAAGCCAAGTGAACGCGGAAGACGGGCCGACCGCCGACCGCCGTGTTCTCTCAGCGAGAAAGGCCGTGATCGCAGCCCGCACCGCCCTAGCCGCAGCCCGGGGTCAGGGGGTGAAGCGTGGTTGAGCACCAGGACGGAGGCCCGGCGTTCCCGACCACCATCGACAGCCCGCACGCGGACATCGGAGTCGAACACCTAGAGGGCATGACGCTGCGCGACTACTTCGCGGCGAAGGCGATGCAGGCAATATTGGGTCAAGCGGGCACGCATGCAAGCGAGGACGATCAAGACGAACTACACCGCGTAGTTGCGGAGTTGGCCTATCGGCACGCCGACGCCATGCTCTCCGCCCGTCAGGGAGAGGAGGTGCCGCGTGACTAACACCCAGGTACGGGAGAAGCCCATCCTTTTCAGCGGGGAGATGGTGCGCGCCATCCTCGAAGGGAGGAAGACGCAGACGAGAAGGCCGGTGAAGCAGAACGTCGTGACATCGGCCCTCGTGTACGGAGTCATGCACGGCACGCCAGGCTTCGACCTGACCCGCTGCCCCTTCGGCGTCCCCGGGGACCGGCTGTGGGTGCGGGAAACGTTCGCTGCGGGGAAGTTGAACGCCTGCGGATCCAGATTCGATACGCACCCATCGATGCGGAAGCGAGGAAAGTTTGGGGTTGGCTACCGTGCGTCCTGGGAGGACGGTGGGGCCCCTTGGTGGACGAAACGCTGGCGTCCCTCCATCCACATGCCCCGCTGGGCGTGCCGCCTCGCCCTGCGCGTAACCGACGTGCGCGTGGAGAGGGTGCAGGAGATCACTCCCCAGGACATCGAGTCAGAGGGCGTGCGAGTCCCCTGTCGTGACGTGGGTGACGGGAAGGGGGCGCCGCTGCTCGACGTTTCGTCCGATCCTTGCCCGGCCGACTACATGCCGGAGGACGAGGACGCCTGGAGGTTCCCGGACTATCAGATCGCCTACTGGGCAGCCCTCTGGGACGCCATCTACGCCAAGCGCGGCTTCGGCTGGGACGCCAACCCCTGGGTGTGGGTGGTGAGCTTCGAGAGGGAAACGTCATGAGAATGCTAAAAGAGCGGGAGCCCATCAGTGGACCCCCGCTCGCAGCTTGTTACGGAAGGGGCTCCAGCCACCCACGCACGAAGAAAACTTCGGAGCCGGGCGCCGCTCCCCCTGTGCGGGTCACAGTAACGACTTGGCCTGCACTTACCGTTATGCCGTTCATCCAAGCCTCTGAGGAAGTGATATGCAATGCAATCAGCTTGCCAGCACTCATGCTGATCTTGAACACAACAGTCCCGTCAACGTCAATCGTTCCGACGAGTGATCCGGTGTTCTCGGGCGACGTGCCCTTGTACACCATGGTCAGCACATGGCCTGAGGGAACCGAGAACTGCACGCCGGGACCGCCATCGATGCCGGATTCAAGATCGAGCCATTCACTGGCAGCCGGTATGCCAAGAGTCTTGTGGACAGACATCGTTGGCGATGACTGGCCAAAAACGATAGAAGAGACGAGAAGGATGGACAGGAGCGCCCAAGGAAGAAATTTCATCGCGTGCCTTTTGGTTAGAGCATCGGTGTCAGAACCTTCGTTCTACTGAGGGGCACGCGATCCATCAATTTCCAATTAGGGAATTCCCGTAGTCTCACTATAAGACAGCCCAAGCAGACGAAAGCTCTCCTCATGACACGCAACCCCTGGGACCTCTGGGCCTCCACCCAGCGCCGTACCGTCCCCACGGACGGCTGGCTCACCTGGCTGTTCTTCGCCTGGCTGATCGGCATGACGTTCTTCGTCTGACCCCCCCCTACTGCCAGGCGCCCTGTATGCCCCTGTGCTGGCTCCAGCCTGCCCTACGCCCCGACCGTCGCGTAGGGGGCCGTTCGTACGGGACAACGGCAGGAGGACGGTGCTTGCCCTCAGCCCGCGGATCTGCCACGGTCCCCCTGCCGTGGATGCCCCTGAGCCCCAGCTAGACCACCAGGACGACCCGAGCCCCGCCCTGCTCGCCGCCCGCTGCGCTATCGAGTCATTCGAGACGATCGCCAGTGATGGCCCGATGCCCGAGCCCATGCGCACCCAGATGATCGAGTGCTTCCGGATGTCGTACGACGCTGCGATTGAGCGCGCGGTTCGCAAGGCGCTCGAGCAGTTCGTCTTGCCGGCGCTACTCGACCTGTCCGGCAACACTCCTGGCGTCTCTGACTTCCCCGGCGCAGAGGTGGAGCCGGATCCAAGCGCGCTCGACGTTCAGCCGCTCAATCCGGAAGGCGTCAAGCTGGCCGGAGATCTCAGGCTGAGCGAAGATGGCGGATTTGAATTCTCGCGGTAGTAAGTGACCGACGCGCTCGAAGCGCGCAGGAGAACGCTCTGCCGTCCCGTTTCCGGAACGAAAACGCGTCGTGCGCGCCGGTCGATCGTTATGTAGAGATCGGCGGCTTGTTGATGCGCGTCGTCCCAGGAAGACCACGGTTGCGCGCAACGTTAGCACCGACCACCGCCGTCCCAGCAGCCGCGACTAGATCCCAGATTTGACCGAAACCTAAAACGCTGGCAGCGGTCTTCCCTCCCGCGCTCACGGTAGCTTTCAGAGTCGCAAAATCGGTTGCAACGCCTTCTTTCAAATCGACCCAAGTGTCACTCACCGAATCTCCGAGCGCATCCAGGGACTCGCCGATGGTGTCGCTTCGTTCTTTCGCTGCGGCTGCAACGGCATTGGAGTGTTCCTCCGCAGTCTTCAGTCCTGCGGCCAACTCCGCGCTCGACACCATCATTACAGTTTCGAGCTTCGCATTCGCTGCTGCCTGTTCGCCCGCTTGCGCCGAGATAGCATTGCCCCAATCCATTCGCGCTTCTGCGAATTTCTGGTCAAGGCCCAAGCATCCGGTCAGGAACGGGAGTGCCAACAGGGCCGGTAGTAAATTCTTCAATCTGTGTCCTCGGGTTTAGGTTGTGCCGCCTTCTTGCGCGGCGAAATCATAGGAAGGGGAAAGCCGATCCACCACAAGCCGCCGATGGCTGCGGCAAGGATCGCAATGAACCCCGCGTAGATCAGGAGCGGCCAAGCCTCCGCTGTGGTCTCAGGGATTGGCGGGAGAAAGTCGGTCAAATGCTCATCTTCCGGAGCGTCATCGGCAGTGCCCTGCAACACTGCAGCGAACGCTTCCGGCGACAAGGTGCCGCGCTCGTTGGAGAGATGCGCAAGCGCAAGCTCCTCGGAGCGACGATTGTGCCGTGCCATGTAGGGCGAGAGGCTCACCCCGACATACACAGCTTGGGAATTGAAATCACTGACCGGTCGATCGAACGATGAGACGCCCGAGCTAACGCCGACGTGATACGATACGCCTAGATCCTGGCATCCGATTAGAGCCAGAGCAGTAAAGACTACTCCTACAGGGAGTCGCACAACGCTTTCCATTCTGCGTTGCAACGGCGGATGAAGTCTCCAAAGTCTTCCCCCTCCATCTGGCAGCAGACCAACTCGATGGTTTCCTCGTTCACGACTTTGATGCGGGTGATTTTAGACATGTCGTATACCTCTAGTGAGATGGGTTCAGAGATTGATGGACGGACAAAGCTGCGAAGGTCTCGCAGTTGCATGAAGTTGGCTACGCCAGCCGACGCTATGATCGTGAGTAACGTCAGTGCCGAGATGATTAAGTAACGGCGCATGGAAGGTGCGACAGATATGTCTATTTTCCTCCTCCATTGTTGTCTAGAGCACGGTCGAGCCTCGCCTCGATACGAGACAAGCGCTGGTCGATCGAAGATAGACGCGCTTCGGTCTCTGCGCGCGGCATTCCTCCGGGGTGTAGGGGGACTTGGGCGTGCTGAGCAAGTTCACGTTCAACGATGGCGCTTGCCTCTAACATGATTTTGGGGATCACGTAGTTCGCATGCAACGCGCTCATGCCGCCAATGATTGCGAGGGAGGAAGCGATCACCGCGATTAGAGAACGCGCGCTGATTGTCCTAGGTTCGCCGTTGGTGTGGCTCATGCTGTAAGGCTCCCCTGGGTGTAGCGTATGTAACGCCCTGTAATCAGCACGACGTCCAGGTCGGCTGTTGGAACGTACGCTGCGATCGTGTACGAGTTTCCATCGATGCGGCGAACGTAGACTGGCAGGGACTCGATGATGCTATTCGCTGCCACACGAACCTCAATCGTCGCATCATTGACGTCGCCAAGCACCGTATCGTCTACGGGGTTCACAACGAAGCTCACGGTCACTGCGCTGTTCTTCGAGTTCCATAGAGAGAAGATCACCTTGTCGATCACGTCGTCTTGCGTCATCGCGTGCAGAGTGGTGACGTCTCCAACTACCGTCAGGTCGGTGTCGATCGGCAGGGGGCGCCCCGTCGGCGAAGCGGAGATCGTATCGAGGCGAAGCTCTTGGCTTGCACTGGGCGGTGTTGCGACAGCCATTAGGAAAAGAACTCCCTGGTAAGCAGTGCCGAGAACGGTGGATTGGATTCGAGTCCTTGCCTAGGCGGCGTGACGCGGGTATCGAGTCGATGAATCTTCACCTGATAGGAACTGGACGGACGAGTGACTTCGAGTCGGAACTGAACATTGACGCATGTATAGAGACCGGGACGGAAGATCTGCCACTCGCTCCACCCCGTAGAAAGACCGTTGATGTTGAACCGTGCATGGATTCTGATCGTGCACTCATCTTCACCAGGGCGCAAGTGCGTCGGTCCTTCGAGGGTCCAGCGAGTGAACTCGGGATCACCCAAGGCTACGTCGTGTGACAGATCGAACGGATGCACCTGCTCTGCGACGAGAACCGCTTCGATGAAATATTCGCGTGGCGTCCGGAACTGGTCAAGACCAACCAGGGACAGTCCATCGAACGCGGCCGTCCACTGACCAATCAGGAACGAGCCCGTGAACTCGAGGAAATGGTCTGGGGCAGTTCCGGACTGAACGAGGTTGATAACGATCGCCGAACTAGTTGTCGGAGACACTGGATACCAGCGGTTGCCACCTGAGTTCGTGTGCCAGGGAAGATCGTCGAGGTCGACAGATGTGTCCCAGTTGTCAAGCTCCGGTGCAGGCTCCCACGCTGCAACGGATAGATCGGACTTGTGCCCAATCGAGTTGATCGTGCGCGCGAGCAGCCGCGTTGCGGCTGTGGTCGTCGAGCCTGCCCAGTCGCGCATCGGGGGACTCTCGGTGTCAGCCACGACCCCACGGTAAACGACAGGCGCAAGGATCCATCCAGCAACGACAGGGTTCTCGTACGACGTGCGACGGATCTCCATGAACGCATCTTCCTGGCCGTAGATTGCGTCCCAGGAATACACAGCTTTCTGCGCCCTCATGTCAGCGGTTAGCCCTGTGGGCGCAGCGGGGTGAGGACCGAAGCCGCCTATCTCGCGAATGCGAGACTCGCACGTTTGAATGCGACGCTTTGCGCCAGATTGCTTAATCGGGCAGACGGCGATCTCGATTTCTCGCGCGACAAGGGCTTGCGGAATTTGTACCTCCGCGAACTCCTCGAATCCCGCAACCGAAGCAATCTTGCGCCAGGACGAAGATGAACGCGTGCGGTCAGCAGTCGGGAACGGAGCCTCGCCGATGATGGGGAACGCTACTGTTTGGTCGTCGACTTCACGCATCCAAATCTCGGCGCGAGTAACGAAGGGTCGATCCTCTGCCTCCATCTGCCACGACGCGTGCACGACGAGGATGAACTGACCCGGCCCTGTACGGATGAAGCGGTCTGTGACTGTCAGGGTTCGCACCCGAGCAGGGATCGAAAGCTCCGTCGTAGGCCCGCCTGATTCCTTGCCCACGCCGACGAGCGGATCTCCGCCACCAGTTCCAGACTGGCTCGATTGCGGTGTCTGCGACTCGTCGCTGTAGATGATCTCGTTGTACTCAACGAATTCGAATTCGTGCGACAGATCTGCGCTGCCCTTGCTGTTGACAATTTCAACCTCCAACTCGTCGCCGTCGATCACGATGATATACACGTCATCCTGGCGCAGGGCGAATCCGATGCTTGCCACTAAGCGGATCTCGTCGCCGGGGTTATAGTCTCCCGGCACTGTGACGCTCGTATCGATGACGGCCGAGCCGATAGAGTCGGCAAGGTTGTGCGCATAGACGTTGTAGGTAGTCGCCGCAAGGATCGTTAGATCGCGATCGATAGTGAACCGGTCGCCTTGCGTACTAGTCGAAAACGCTCGCCCGGATACTCCCCGAGGGATGACGTCATGCCCGAGACGAACCACGTCGCCAGGTTCGTACTGCATGCCGTTTGCAGCCGTCTTGAATTTGCCCTGCCGAACGAGGTACTCATTGATGAGAACCTGGAACCGCGCCTGCCTCTCAGCTTGGTGGCGATTTGTAACGCCAAACAGCACCTGCGTCTCTTTGCGAATCTCTGCAACGTTCGCAGGGTTAAGATCATCCGCACGAGCCTCCACCGTGATCTGCTCGTATTCACGATCCTCGTCGAGAATCGTTACCTCGATCACGTTCGACCGATGCGCAAGCCCGCCGTATCCAATCTCGAACGATCCCTCAAGGATTGAGCCGAGGCCGACGACGCCGACATGGTCACGCGGGCTGTTGAACTTGAATCGCAATCGCCGACCTTCGCGGATCGGCACCGCCCTCCCCACCGCGCATATTTCAAGGAGAGCGTCCCATGCTCGCCGGTGCGAGTCGAAGACGCCGTTGAACTCGAAGCGCGCCTGACCACCGGCCACGGTCATTGAGAAGTCGTCGTAATCGTCAGGAAGGATCTCGACTGACAGCGAGTCCGGGAATGGAGCAGATCCCCACGGATCCGCCTCGGCCAGACGGTCCCAGTACACCTTGACGATCCACTGCTGAGCGCCGCTCGTTACCCGCGCAACTTCGAAGATCTCATACCCCGCAAAGTCCGGAGGCGCTCCCGTGTCCGAATTGATGTCGTTGAAGATGTTTCCAGAAGAGTGCGTCGAGTCCGGGAACCCTGTCAGATAGATCCTGTGTCCAACGACCCAATCAGAAGGAAGCCTCGCGCTCGCATCCCCACCGGGGGGGAGGTTGAGCGGGTCGATGAAGAACTCCAGTGATCCACGAACGATGCTGGTCAACGGATCGACCGTCGTAGCGTCGAAGGTCACATCATCCGTTGTCCCCGTCCCTAGAAGAATTTGCTGCAGCCCACCGTCGTACACGGTCGCATCGCAGTAGTTTGCCCACGCGAGCAGATCAGGAAGTACAACATCGGTCGGGCCGTAGAATTGCCCGAGTCCGTATCGCTTGTGCAGGATCATATCCAGCGCAATCCACGCCGGGTTCTGCGACCACGTCGGAGTAAGCGCGGGGTTCAATTCTGAAAGACCATCCCAAATTGGAACGAACCGTCCCCTGACAAGGAAGGTCACTTTCGGAATCGACGTATTGAGTTGATCCGTTGCCGGAATCTTCAACCCACACAGTGCAACGTTCGGATACGAAAGCTGGACGTCGATGATGCTGGTGATGACATCGAAGCGCGCAACATTTGTAACCGAAGCCGCTGTCGACTCCACGTTCGCGCGCACCGCTTCGACCCGGTACTGCCCCTTCTTGATCTCGTTCGCAGCCTGAGTTGAGACGCGCCCATCTATAGTGCCGATGGTGGGGCCACCCGCTTCAATTGCCATGTCCCCGTACCACTGCCCACCTTGATCAGGGTCGGCATTGTTCACGATACCAGACACGGCATCGTCCCAGTCATAGTTGGCGACACAGATATCGCCGCGGATCAGAGCGTTCGTTCCCGCGCCGCCGTTCCACAGCTGCGAAACAATCGCGGAGTTGATCCTGCGCGAGTAGAAGTGGACGTCGTCCGTCTGGATGTTAGAGAACCTCGACGGAAGAGTGCCGTTCGGATTGTTATTGATCCGCAGGTTTTCGGCACTCGCGCGCATGCGATCGCTGTCACGAATCGCGAAGTCCAGGACGCGAACATTGTTTATGTATAGACGGTGAGAGCTTTTGGATCCTGCTCCATCGTTCGCTCGCTTGTAGGTGTAGACGACGTGATACCAAACGTCCTCCTCGCCTGTGTAGATCGGAGTCTGTGTAAGGGGCGGTTCTGCAAGCTGCCGCTGCGAACCGTCTCCGAATTCAACGACCCACTGCCAAGCGTCAGTACCGCCAAAGCCAAAGTTTGGAAATTGCCTGTACTGAAGCCCAACAGAAAAGCCGCGGTTGTTGCTGTCTACGTAGTCTCCGATCAGGTGGTGGAACGTGCCAAGTGCTGGCGTGTCCAGCACGTCGAGAAGAGTCCAGAATGAAATCGAGAACTCGTCGATCGAGCCGTTGCCCGCAAACGGGTACATGTCTATGGCGGCGCCAATGCGACCGACTGTCCCAGTGTCGGCACATCGCCCAAGAACAGGATCAGAGTACGTGTCCTTGTCGAAGAACGGTTGTCGGAACTCCCACTCAAATGGACCGCGTTTCGTCCACGGCATGTTGGCCACGATCGGCAGTCGCACAAACCCGTCCCCGTTAGGCCCGCCCGTTGTGATGGGCACGCCTCCACCGTCAAGCTCCTGGTACCGCACCTGCATGCCGAACCATGCAGCAATGAGCCCGCCCGTCGCCAAGTCCTGACGGAAATACCCGTTGGGAAATGACACACGGATTATGAACTCGTCGACGTCCTCGACATTGAGATCAAACGCAACGCCAAACGCGTCCCAAAATCCATCGTTAGTGCTGTCGTACGGATTGCTCTCGTCGAGCGCGTACGTGTTCGTGTCGACTACAGTCACCTCCGTCGTAGACAACTTCTGATCGACCGAAAACGCTTGACGAGCATCCTCGAACGACGGGATTACAGTTTGCTCCTGCGTACCTAGACGAACCTCGGCCTCAATCCCTTCGTAGTTGTCAGACAGGTTGTCATTGACCTTGATGCCGCTTGGCAGAACTCCGCCGTTCGCAGATCCCAGCGGCTGGCCGGCAGGCGTGTCAACCTCCACCCCCCCCACTGAGAAGATCGGTCCTTCTCCGAAACAGAAAAGCATGTGCAGATCGGTTTGGATCGGGAACAGCGTCACAGCCGTGACGTACTCTCCGATAACCGTGCCGCCGAATCGCATCTCTCCGTAGACGATCGCGATGGATTGGCCCTCAGATCGGTTGTTCGAAATTCCCTCGAACGAGTAGGTAGAAGAAGCTGTGTCGTCACGCTGCTTCGGCCCGCTGAGCCTTGGCGGAGGAAAGAGCTTCGAGGCTATGAACGAAACCGCTGCCGTAATGAGCAGCTGACCAAGGAACGGGAGCACAGGGCCGCGGGGGCGAACGAGGAAAGCAACGGAGTCGAGTGGCCACACGCGCTCGTCTAGATCGGCACGAATCGAATTGCGGTACGCGATGACGTCTGGCCTGCCGCGGAGATCCTTCGGCATGAACGAACGGATCTCTCGGTTGCCGCCCCCGTGATTCAGGTCTACAACCTCTCGCTCGCTCGACCGGAAGAGGTTCCGAGAAATAAGCACCTTGACCATCTAGCGCACCCCCTCCCACCGACGGAGCCTGTAGACGCCCTTGCACCCTCGAATGCGACGGGCGGCGCAGGCGAACGTCTGCCCCTCACGCACCAGGACGCTCCGTGTCGACTGCTCCTCGCCCTCCTCTACTTCGAGAAGGATCTCAACGTGCACGTCGAGATTCTCCTCCTCGCGGTACAGAGGCGCACAGGCCGTCAGGACGATACGTCGCGACTCGTCCACGAGCACCCCCACGTGGGATCCATCCGACGTCTCCGAGAGCACGATGTCCCCCAGCAGCCTGGCCGCGTCTGTAGTCGTTCCTACCAGCATCCAGGGGGACTCAGCAGAATCATTGGAAAGGGCTTGGAGAGAAGCCCACAGGTCGGCCTCCGTCAGCGGTAGGTCGCCAGGCTCGAGCGGCGCGTCCATGCGATGAAGAGCGAGCGCTCCAACTCCTACGCAGTCGCACCCCGAAAGCGACGAGCCCCCAGCTTCGTAGGGCAGACCAACAAGGTCGCCGAATTTGATCTTTCGTGACTGGACTCTCATCGTCTCCCTGGTCTCGGTAAGCCGGGGAAGAACCCGGCGAATTTGGGGTGCTGCACAACTGCCACGTTGGGATTCGCCTCTTCGTCTGCCCCTGTAAGAATACATGCTTCGAGCGTGAATCCGGTTGCCACTCGAACGCCCGTCTTGAGAAGACCGCAATCTTTGAAAGTTGCTGCCGGCGCATCGATGTTGTAGGCGCACTCCTTGCCACCATACAGCCATCGGCAATTGAACTTCGAAAAGAGGAACGGAGGGAACTGTGCCTGGAACAGATTGAACGCTGCGACCGAGAACGTCACGGCCTCGTCCGTCATGGAGCAGTCCACGACCTCTCCGAATTCGGATATCGAAGCATCGGGGTTGTCGAGTTCCAACGCGGACACGACGTGAATCTCTACGTCGTTGCCAATGAACCCACCGGCCTGGTCAACAGCCGGGGCGATCTCCAAGGAGACGTTGGCAAGCGTGACGTCGATCGAAGGCAATCCACCCTCGCCGTCCTGCTCAATCCCTCCATGTGTGATAGGAGCGGGATACCACGGGATGGGATCGCCGGCAGAGTCAACGCCGAAGTGCACGATCTGCGGGTAAGAACAAAAACGGTAGCGATCAACGCCCTTCGTCTTCTGCAACCCGAACAGCCAGATGAACGGTTGCTCGCGTCGCAACTGATTCTTGTGAATCTTGGTTAGAGTGGTGAGGTTCTTGGCCATCAGAGTTGCTCGTTGTAGATGACGTGATCGAAGACCTCACCAAGGAGAAGCGTGTACGCTTCATCCATCGTTCCGCCAGCCCACTTCATAACGTGATCGAGCGAATCGTTCAGACACCTCACATTCACAGTCTCGTCTGGGAAATCGGTTCGCGGCCAAACCCACGCAAAAGGAATCTCGATCCCCTTGTGTTCGTCGAAGAAAGTCAGCAGCGCTTCACGCTCTGCGGTAGTCGCTCCTCCGGAGCATTGCACCGCCCACTCGCGACGACTGTGTTGAGAGCGTGGGAAGAGTTGCACTTGGCCAGTTTCGAATCGATTCTTGTATGGCTCATAACCTCCGTATGAAATATCAACGGGCCAGGACAGCGGCGTTAGGAGCGTCCCCGTTTGCCCTGCAGTCTCCGCAGCAAGAACGATCGACGCCTCGTTCTCTGCGCCGACATCGGGCGGGTCGGTCAGTGTCTCTTCGGTCCAAGTGTCAAAGCGCGCGAGTTGCGATGCGTTGACAGCAGAGACGTCCAGATAGAAGCCTTCGCCAAGTCCGTCCACGATGGCCTCGCTTCGAGAGTCGATCAGGAAGTCATCTGCTTCGCTCAGCCCGGAGATCACGGGGTTAGGAATTGGCGTCTGTATCGTTCCGTTTACTTTCGCCCGCATGACCGGCCAAGTGCCGTTCCCGAACTCGTCGCCGTCGAAGTTCTGCACTTCGAAGTCGAGTATGAATGGAGTCCCCAAGCCAAGCCCTGCGGAAGTTAGATCAACCGTTGCAATAATCGGAGCGCGGTAGGCAGGATCCGTGGTGCCACCAATCTGATGCGCCCGGATCTCTAGTTCCCACACTGGCGATCCGCCAGAAACGAACTTGACGAGGCAGAGGTATCCCTGCTTCCGATAATCACGGAACCCTCCACCCACGACATCGCGTGCACGGAAATCATGGAAAGTCGACGGGAACCAAATTGCGCGAAGCATGATGCCCGCGCGCACCTCTTCCGTGGTCGCGTTGATGAATGTGATCGAAAGCGAGCGGTGCTGTTGAACAGAGCCAGCCAATCGCTGCGCCATGTACCAGCCGTGCACCTGGCCGCTGCCTGTCGGCGGAGTGGACCCTGCATCGAGACGATCAGCTACGTCCCGCAGCAAGTGGCCGAAGTGCTGGAACGAGGATGCTGCATCGCCCTGTGAGTCCCCGGTGAACGAAACCTCGAGGCTGCTGCCTGTACGACTCAGCGGATCCGTCAGCTGCCGGCCAGCGGTAGGCTGGAGGCGATCGAAGTTGTCGATCGAGTGGAGCGACGCGATGTTGTCGACGCGAAACTCCTGGCAGATCATCGTCGAATTGATTGGCCCCGCCTGAGTCTTGGCAAGCTGCAATCCGAAGCCGCATCGTCCCGAAGCTGAGATCGGGTTGCGAAGCAACGTAAGGAAGACCTGATCCTCTGTTATCCCTCCGAGACCACCAGGCATTCCCACGAAGCGTTTCCGGAAGCACTGGATGTTGACCTGCCCGCCACCAGCATCCGTGATCCGAATCCGCATCGGCAACGGGAGCTCAGCCTCATCATCCTGCATCCCCTCGCGCATCCCCCCCGGCAGGGTGTTGACGTCGACTTGCTGCAGGAGCGTGATGGCACCAGCGTCGAGTTCAAGCAGGAACAGTTCGTGGTTTGCCGCTGTCTGCTTTCCGTGAATGAAGAAGTAGCCAGTAACGTCGGTGTAGTACCGGTCCGAGTGATCCCCGCCCCCTGGCGTAGTCAACGTGCCGCTCGTGACTCTCGCGCAAACTCCGCAACCGCGAACTGTGTCCGTGTCGAATGGGTTGTCGAGCAGCACTAGCTCCGGCGAGTACGACACGTCTCCGAAGTCCCACGCCTCCGTATCGCGCTGAACAACGAAGGTGATTCGGTCATCATCCGGAACAGATGCTTGGTGCGTAAGCGCGGCTGCACGTCCCGAGCCAGCGGCATCAGATCGGCCATCGAAAATGTGTCCCCATCCTGTTCGAAGCGAAAGCCCCGTCACCACCTCGGGGTTCACGCTCCACGGCTGCACACTGAAGTACCGCTGAAGAACATCGCCGTAGACGGGCGAGCCCTCTACGAACAGATCGTCAACGGGGAGGTTGGTCATCGCCCACTCCTAGCAACGCCGCGCACGGCACGGACTAGAGCAGCGGTTCGATTACCCTGCAAGGATGCCGCAAGTTGCTTTTCAATCACGGGCATCTGAGCCAGGATCACATCAGCAGCCCCCTTGGGATCTAGGGATTGGACGCTGAGGCTTATTGAAACCTGCATGCCGCCCTGCGCTCCATCGCCTTTCACCTCGACGGGGATCTTGCGGTTGGGGCCGAGAGGAACGAACGCCTCCGCGCCTCTACCCTCGCCGAACACTGCAAGCTGAGGACTTGTCGCGATGCCGCCTCCCTGGTATGCGTGGATCGGAAGCGAACGCCCCATACGTCCAGGCATGATTCCACCAAAGGCAAAGCTCTTCGTGCCTACGAGCGGAGCGTCGACCGTGCCACCTTGTGCGAAAAGTCCGCCGATGAGTTTCAGTGCGAGCGTCTTGAGAAGAATGGCTGAGAGCCCCTGGAGCAGAGAGTCCTTGAACTTTTCAAAACTTGCCTCACCTCGCGCAACGTCACGACTGAATTGATCGATGCCGAACGATAGCTCTCCGAACGCTTCTTCCGCCGCGCCGATCCCCAAGCTCTCTGAGGTAAGCTCGCGCCCCAATTCGCCGGACCTCTTTTTGAATGCGTCCAGCAGCGAGATTGTCTCCTCAAGTTTTTTCTTCTCTTCTTCTGGAACAATTATCAGCGGTGGGAGAGTAGAGATCCTATCCACCTCGATTCCCAGGTCGCGCAGCGAACTCTGTAGGCCCTCAAACGTTTGACCGCCCAAGCGGAACGAATCATCGAACGAGATCCCAAGCGCTTCCATGCGCTCGCGTAGATCGTCGACCTCCGTTTGCATCCTTTCAGTGCTTGCGATTGGGGTCTCAAGCCCTATGCCTTCACGGCGCGTAAAGACAACGGCGACTTTCTCTAGAAGGGCTGCCACCTCTTTGAGTTCAGCCTGCTCCTGCAGAAGAAGGGCGCGACGCTTCTTCCTGTTGATGATTGATGTCGCGGTGAAGTCGTCGCTTCCAGTGATGAGGTTGCGCGCAAGCTCTGCAGCCACAACTGTTGCATCCCCCAAGTCGTCGATCTGACGCCTAAGCTCATCGCTATCGCCTATGATCCGAAGCGCGCGACCCGCAATAAGAGCGGCAGTAGCCATCCCGGTAAAGGCCGTGCCACCGGCAACGACCAAGCCCAGGAAGACGCGCATCGCAGGAGCGAGCGCTTCGATGTTCTCGCGAAGATCTTTCGCTGCGTCCTGAATCGTCCCGAAGCTCTTCGCACCGTCAGTGAGTCCAGTAACGAGTTCACGGCCCATGCCTAGTAGGCCCTGACGAATCCCTCCAACGAGAATCTTGAACTCTCGCGCCGGGGTTAGGAGTTGCTTCTCGAAGGCTGCATCGGTAGCACCGAGTCTGTTCTCTAGCTCAGTCAACGTTTCATTGAGAACTTCGGCTCCGTCCTTTGTCAGAGCGAACAGACCCGTAACGCCTTCCTTCCTTCCGATTAGCTTCACAAGAGCATTTTCGTTGCCTTCAAACGCTTTACGCAAATTGAGAAGAACAGCGGTCAACCCCTCAGTTCGAAGCGTGTCCCGATCGAAGCTTTCGCCGAGGGACTCGAATGCCTCGTTTACCTCATCCGCCTTTTTCTGCAATGCGGTGAAGATGGAGTTGAGACGTGTAACCGCTTCGCTCGTTGACGCGCCCTGCTTGGTCATTGCGGCAATGGCAGCAGACACCTGCTGTAAATCAACTCCCAGTTCCGCCGCCACCGGAAGAATCGCCCCAAGGTCGGCGGCGAGTTCGGGGATTCGCGTCTTACCTAATTCGACTGTCTTGAACAGCGTATCGGTAATGTCGGCCGCGTCTGCTACCGCTAACCCGTAAGCATTCATGATGGACGTCACAACGTCCACCGCGGATTCAGTGGATGCGAGCCCAGCGATACCCAGCTTTGCCGACTGATTCAATACGATCAACGCGTCCGACGCATCAGTAACGCCTGCAGACAACGTCTGGTAGAACCCCTTGGCAATCAACGTCTCTTGCTCGCCAAGCGCAAGCGATAGATCAAGAACCTCACGCTCCACATCGGCAAGCGAGAACTGCGTCGTATCGAGGATCGTATTGATTTCGCCGATCGCTTCGGAGAAATTGAGAAATGTGCGGGTGCCTGACCGAAACGCCTGGATTGCGGCTGCAACGGAAAGAAAGCCCACAGTAAGACCAGCGAGGCTGCCCACTGTGCCCTTTATAGCCGTCCGCAAAACCCCAAAGCGTCTAGTTGCTTTCCCAGTCGTGCCAGCGACGACATTCCCAAATCGCTTGAGATCCTTCGTCGCTAGATCCTTGAGGAATAGCTCGATCGCTAAGCGACTGCTGGCATCAACGGTAACCACAAATGCCCCCTACTTCGGCTTGGCGTCCGCGACCGCCGCTTCGATCACGACCAAGAAATCCAAGAACGATGCGGCCTGGTCCTGTGTGCCGCCGGCAACGGGCCACGTGGAGTAACGATTCAACTGCCCCCACGCTCGAATCGCTCGCGAGATATCGGGTGTTTGATGTGACCCGGGACAGCGCCCCATCTTCTTGTGCCCGCGATGTTCGCCATGCGGAATACACCCATCCTCCGCGCACGCTTCGCCGTCGCGCCCTATCCGCGTGCCGTTGCAGGATGGGCAGATGATCGCATACCACGGTCTCTCGCACGGCACGTCGCACCCAACACGAAGACGAAGGGCGCGCTGCTCGGCGCTGAGCGCTGAGAGATTTGCGTTCGGTCCTCCGCATCGTGTTGGGCATTCGACG
>SDBT01002178.1_pt1 | contig 34918 bp, 52 predicted proteins | sample 2277101 | NCBI WGS metagenome assembly SDBT01 (sample SAMN10404973, study PRJNA504765) | marine sediment metagenome | isolation source: marine sediment core GS10_PC15, 103 cmbsf | place: Arctic Ocean: Southern Knipovich Ridge | collected 2010
GCAAATGGAAAAACATAACGAAGCTATGCTCGAACAGTCAAAAATAAATGGTGAGGCAACATTGGCGCTTACTCGGTCTCTTCTTGCACAAAACACTATCAATGGAAAGCTAGATACAACTCTTCAGTTAATACAAAACGACTTGAAACATATGAAAAAAGATGTGCAATGACAACAAACGGTAAAATAGAACAACGCTGGAACTTACGTCGCATAGCTCATCTGAAAGAACACATCGAAAATGTAAGAGCGCGCGGGGGCGATAACGGTGAACTTGACTTGATGTGGAATATTTTAGATAAATGGGAAAAGGAAGAAAGAAATAGGGTAAGAAAAAATGATAGCACGACGCTGGCTAGCCATTGCTTTATATGTAGGAACACTCTGCGTATTACTAACTTCCTGCGCTCATGTGGCCGATAAGGGAAAGACATTTTACGGTTGGGGTCACGCTAAAATGGACGCACAAGGCAATATCCTTGAGATAGAGAGCGATAGCCCATTCAAGGGAATTATGAGTGTTTTTGGAGTAGGGGGGTAATATGTCAATAGAACAATTCTTTCCAGAACATCTCGAAGGACGATTCGTAGGATCTGAACGATGGAAGCTTATAAAACGTTTTATTTACCACAATCCACCTACCCACATAGTCGTTCCGGTAGGCTTTATTACAGACGGAGCCTCAGTTCCAAAGGTAGGAATAATACGGCGTTTGATAGGAGACCCCTGGAGTGGTAAGTATGCCAGAGCTGCCGTGATTCATGACTATGGCTACTTCTCTCAAATAATGCCCCGAATAGTAGTAGATAAGATATTCTTAAACGGCATGAAGATACTCGGAGTCTCTTGGTGGAGACGGGGTATAATGTATAACGCAATTCGCTTAGTTGCCTGGATACACTGGAACAAAAGGAGGAAGGAGATAGAAGATGCTAAGAATAATATTGGCCCTAATCCTGCTTAGCTTTTCCTTAACCGGATGCGTATATCTCCATGACTCTGTTATAAAGGTAAGTGGCGATAAGGTAGGCTTTCCTGTTGGGGGATTCATACCTGCAAGTGGAGACGATATAAAGGGATATTTGATACGGCGTATTTATTGGACGGATGAGAAAGATAGGAAAATCCCTCCGCCATTTACAGTAACTATTTATGAAGGTTCCAAGGGCGAAGACGATAAAATAGTGCTGAAAACGGAAACTAACTTTACGCATAAAGATAAGGAGTAAATTATGGCTTTTTCTAACATGATAACAAATGTACAAGACTGGTCGGGAATAAATAGCACTGCCAAAGTCAAAGCTGCTATAAACGCGGTTTACAGAATGATTGTAAACAAGTTTTTCTGGCCACAGTTAGTAGCAGAACAAACTATAACTTTGGTAGCGGGTACACAGACTTATTCTCTCGATTCTTTAACTCCCACCTTTAGGTGGATAAAAAGAGTATGGTATCGTAGCGGTTCAGATTCGTCACCTATACCGCTTGAGGCTAATGGTGGTATATTTCGCATTTCGGTTACTGGTGGGACGATATTTCGTTTCAGGGTAAGAAGGAACTCAACGACTTTTGTATGGGAAATGACATTCGATGATGTTCCCAACGACGCTTTCATAAACCAGCATCCAACGATACGCTTTGAATATTACTATCAACCCCCGGATTTGTCTGCTGATTCTGATGTAGTGCGATTTGATCCAGGAGATGTTCAAGTCATAGAGTTTATGGCAGTCCTACTGCTTGTCGGAAAACAAAGCGACATCTCAGGATTTGCCATGTTTGATGCCATGGCGAAGGACGCTTTAGGTGATATGGAAGACAAGGCCATAAACTTCATGGGTAGACCAGTAGTCGGCCCAGGACAGGAGATTACCGAAGTTGATATTCAAAGTGATCGCGAAGAAGACTACGGAAGAAGGATAGGATGAAAAAGGCTTTTAGAATATTATTAGTCTTTCTGGTACTGCTTCAGTTTGCCACTATCGCTTTTGGGGCATATAAAGGTCAACCTCTACATATAATCTTCAAAGGGCTAAATACCAAAGCCGGCCCACTGTCTTTAGATAACGGAGAATCTCCTCAATGCCTCAACGTTCATACTAACATATTTGGAACGCTTCTAAAAAGAAAAGGGTATAGCAAGCTCAATTCAAGTGCTCCTGTTCATACCGGGAGTAACCCTGCTGGAAATGGACTATTTGATTATGCAGTAGATACTATCACAAGGAAACAGGTAGCGTTTTTTGGAAATACTCTTAATAAAATGGATGCCCTGGATGGGGTATGGGATACCATTCACGAAGCGGATGGCATAACTCTTAGCGATGATATTGTAAACTTTGAGAACTTCAATGGCACTTTAGTATGGACGAATTGGTCGCGCGATACCCTTCAAAGTTGGGATGGGAGCGCGTCTTCTACAACATGTGTCGTAGCCGCACCCAAAGGGAAATACATAATAAAGGCCTATACAAGAGCGTTTATAGCTGGTTTGTCCGCTAATCCTTTACGTTATCACTTTTCCGCTGTAGATGACCATACCACATGGGATTTGACGAATGACTTTGAAACCCTTGACGCGCCCTCAGGTGACGAATCACGAGGTTTTGGATTGCTTAAGGGCCGACTGTACGGCTTTACCAAGTTCACTGTAAACCTCATTTCTAATCAGGGTGGCAACCCTCTATTCTTATCGGTTAAAAGGCTTGACGGGGTTGGTTGCGGTGCCCCTAGGAGCATACAGACAGTGAATGTACCGACTCTTGGAGAGAGCATGGTATGGCTTACGGAGGATAAGAGGATCGTAGCGTGGAATGGTTCTACACTCAAAATTGTATCAGATAGGATAAGTTCTGATAATGGATTGTCATCGGTGTCTATGCCACTCATCAATTTTGATGTAATGGAGAAATCACATGCGGTTATCTTTGAGGAAAACGGATGGTATGTGTTATTTGTACCCTTGGGTTCAACGATTGAAACTGGCATTATTTGGGATTATAAGACAGATACGCTATGGGCATTCAGCAATCAAAACTTCCTATCAAGCACGCTACTTGAAACATCAAATGGGATTATCCCATATACCTTAGGTAATGCTAATGGATTTGCTTATAGGTGGTTCAACGGTAACGACGACGATGGAGCGGCTATAAATGGAACATGGGATTCTCGCAAGTGGGATTTTGGAAGTTTACCTTTCTTGAAAAAAGGCCAGACTGTATGGGTTGTTACAAAGACAATAGGTGAAATTGACTTAACTTTTGAGAATAGGTATGACTGGAATACATCATATGAAAATAGTACGGCTTTTACAATGTCTGACGATGAATGGGTTTTAGGGGATGTGCTTCCAGCTACTCTTGGAGGTAATGAAGCCAAAACGCATAGAGTAGACATTGACAGGAATTTTAATTCATATCAAATTCGATTATCAAATAATTCTACTGACGCGGCATTTGAAGTATTTTCGTTAGATGTAGTTGCGGCTAATCTTGGTGGGGTTGGGGAGGTATCGGAATGAGTAAGAATTTAATTATTGCTTTTTTGTTGGGCGCACTTTTTACACAGTTGGCATTCGGCCTCAAGGTGCCTGACATAGACTTAGTAGGAGTTACGCCTGAAATAAAAGAAGTGATTGAAGATTACATAATACCGATTTTGAATCGAGGAAAGTATCAACTGCAAATAAATACATCGGCAATAAGTTCAACTACTTTTTTGCCGACATCAGTTTTGCAAGGGGATTTTTCTTCAGTTAATAAGTATCTTGTCATACAAGTTGGAGGCATTAATTACAGAGTGGAAGTTACGGCTATACCTTAGGAGGTTCAAATGAGAAAACTATTAGTATTAATCTTAGCAAGTGTTCTTGTTTTTTCAAGCGTATCTTATGGAGTGATCACGTATACAAAGGACTACACTTCTGCGAATGATGGGGAGACGTATGGCGGGCAAGATATTGGGAATTTCCAAGATGACGTATCTGAACAGACAGCAACCACAACTGGCAACAATGCTTTTACTGGAAATAATACCTTTGCCGGAACAAGCACATTTACAGGCACTGTTACCGGCACTAGCTCGCCTAAAGACTTCATAGCTCGTGGATTTGAATTAGGAGACACTGCCGATGATGATACTACGGTTACGGTAAAACCTGGAGTTTTATACCACAACGATACAGAAGTACGCAAAACAGCAAACACAACCCTTACCTTTGCTACCGCCACGGATTGGTGGGATGGGGCAGCAGATACTTTTGCTGGCGGAGCAGACTGGAACTATATTGGAGTGAAAGGAAATGGCGATGTAAAACTTTTAGGCACAAATCCTCCAAACTCAGCAGATAGCGCAGGAAATTCAGTAGGCACATTGTTTTATTGGAATGACAGTGCAAATTTCTGGAGAGTGATTGGTGCAGTATTCATGGACACTGACGACCAAATTCATGCTAGTTATGCTACTACGCAGGAAGGAAATACGGTTTGGTATATAGATGAAAGAGCTTTTGCAACCACAACTACAAGTACGAATTTTGAAGAAGAAGATTTGACTACAATAGTACCTGCCGTAGCTAGCCAAGCATGGATACTTGCAACAATAAACGCAGCTACAACGAACATGTACTTCAGACTTGCGGGGTCGTCAGCCACTAACACACAATATGCCATTCGTGTAGTTAGTGCTAATAACAGGTACCCATTAGGATGGTTACCGCTAAGTGGTGGTACAGCCGCTAAAGCTATAGATTGGCGAGTTGCCGCACAGACAGGCACAGGTTATGTAGGAGCATATAAATTAAATATCAGATGATAGAAGAAATAATAAAACTTAAAAAAACAACTAACATAGTTGAAGAAGATGCCACCGAGGTCAATCAAAGAGAATGGTACTCTTATGCTATCAAGAAAGGGCTTGTTGAAACCGTCGTAGAGAATGGTAAGTTGCTTGGCTTTATAGAATATGTTAGGGGGTATTTGGAAAACAATTTATTTATTGCTCCGCCTAAAACCATAAAGACTGCTCCGATACTTTGGATTACGAATTGTGTTGCGATTGAACCCAATGTTATTTGGAAGTTGAGAGATAAAGTGGCTAGTAAAAATACCGACCGAAAAGCGACCTGCTGGTATAGTAAATCCAGGAAACGCTGGGTCATTATAAGGAGGAAGCATCATGCGTAACTGGTGGAAATGGACGAAATCTTTTCTAGGAAATCATAGAGGTGACCTTGGTAAAATCTTAACACCCAACAAAACTATACGCCGGATATTCGGAATATCTAAACCAGTAGCAAAGGGTATCGGCGGTGTTCTTGGAGGCATTGCCACAGCTGGTTTAGGAGCAATTCCCGGAGTGGGTCCATTTTTAGCCACAGGAGTAGGTGCAATCGGAGGTGCACGAAGAGGTGGTGTTGGAGGTGCCCTACTTGGAGGTCTTAGTGGATTCGGACTAGGTGCTTTAGGAAGTGGAGTAGGTAGAGCTATACAACTTGGGAGTAAGGCCGCAATTCCTGGAGCAGGATTTGGCAACTTACTTAAAGGAGCATCAGAAGGTTTTCGCCAAGGTGTTGGCACATTTACAGGAACTCCGATAATCCCAGGATTAGCAGGAACGTCAGGAGAGGGCTTGCTTCAGGCAGGTAAAAGCCTCCTTGGATTCGGAGGAGGTGCTCCAAGCGCAGCAGGAGTTCCCGGAGTCGCAGGTGCTACTGGAACCACCCAAGCAGGCGGAGGGATAGGAAACATTGCACAAAAGGTATTAGGTGGAGGTTTAATAGGCTCTACACTATTAAGGGGTCAACCCCAATTTAAAACTGACTTCCCACAAAAAGCACGAGGCATATTGGCTGAGCAACCCAACTTACAACTTGCAACAAATGAGATAAAAAGATTGGCATTTGCTAATCCTTCTGATATTTTAGGCCCTGCATCAGATGAGTTTATCAATGCTTCTTTAAGGCAAACAAGGGAGGCGCATCAGGATGCACGGAAAGACCTCGTAAGCAGGGCAGGGGCACAGGGTAGAACAGAGAGAACATCAGGCTCGTTACGCAAGAGACTTCAGGAAATAGACCAAGCGCAGTTACAACGCGAGTCAGACTTCATCACCAAGACGAATGAGTCTCGAAGGATTGCTGCGGTAGGTATCAAAACTAAGGCAGTGGCGGACTTCTTTAATATCGCAATGCAAGAAGCAGCAAATCTCTTGGCTGTAGAAGGGTTTATTACAGAACTAGACGCTCAAGCGTTCCTACGAGAGCAAGCTAATTTTGAAGGTAGTCAAGCATTACTTGCACAGACAGGTAGCAGGCTACTGTTCCCATCATAAAAAAGGAGGATATATGGCACGTCAAGGTACGATAGTTCCAGGATTACCTAGAAGTTTACAGAGAGCACAGCCGACACAGGGAGGGCGGTTCGGAGGCGCATTACTTGCACTTTCGGATATAGATACGCGCCTAGCAGCACGCCAAAAGGCTGGCATGGAAGAAAGGAGAGCTGTGTCAACAGAGAGAACAGCGAAGGCTGCTGATACGCGGAACTTCATTTCCTTTATGAATAAGAAAAATGCTGAAATTGGAAAGATTATAAAAGCTGAAATAGAGACTACTGGGACAGCAACAACTCAGCTTCCTACAACTCAGGAACTTCTTCAAGAATTTCAACTTATTTCTGGCGGCCCAGCGCCTGAACTTCCAGGTGGGCCAGCACCTAGAGGTGGAGGTGGAGATTTTGCATCTCTATTGAACCCGAATCGGCAGGCTCCCGGACAAGCGCCCGCACAGGGCGGCATAGGACAACGCTTGCTTTCGGGTGTTAGGGGCGCAGCAGGCGCAGTTGGTAAAGGCATACAGACAGCAGTAACCGGAGCCACAGGCATACCGGGTAACATCCGAGATCAGCTTCAAAACTTACTTCAAGGTACTCCTGACATACCTGCAGCGGCTTCTCCGGGTGGCGCTCCAGCAGCGGGCGGTGCACCAGCAGCCGGCGGAGACCTAACCCAAGAAGTCATAACGAGGATGCAGGACTTTGAAGACGCTGATGAGTTTGTTGATAGGCTCGTCGAGATAGACCAAGACCTAGGCGGTAAGCTAGAAGAACAAGTCAACTTCGACCAAGTGATAGATGCCTTTGTGGACAAGTTCGGTGAAGAAGCGGTAAGGAAACTTGCAAAGAGATTTAACTTAAACTTCTGATGGGGATTTTAGATGCCTTAATACCAAGGGCCGCATTTAAGGCAGGAGTGGCTTTAGCTCGCAAGAAGGAAACTCTTCCCCGGATTGGGAAAGCTATAAAGACTTCTTTGGCGCAAGCTACGGTAACTCCAGTAGAAGTAGGAGTGTCTGCTACTTTTGGCCCTGAAGGATTAAGAAGATTAAAGCAATTCAAAGAAACTCTCGACCTTGACATAAGGCGCGGCGTTGAGACCGGACAGTTCCTTCTTACTCCAGCAACTAGGTTATTTACTATTGCAGGGTTAGCGACAACTTCACCGCTATTCAAAAGATTAACTCGTCAACCCGATTTTCAGAATATTACAAAGCAAAGTTACAAAGCAATAATAGCAGCATCACCATTGCCATCGAACCTTAAAAATCCTTTATTTGAAGGTATAGAAAACCTAACGCCAGAAACTATAACTACCATAAGTCAGATAGGTGGGCAAGCCGCTATAATTGCAGGCGCGAAGTTTTTAACTCCAGCTATATTAAAGAGTGTTGCAAAACTTCCTGCAAGCCAAAGGGTAGTCAAGGCTTTTACAGACCCCGAAGTGTTAGCGAGAAGGATACTCGATGGGGAAAGCGGGATAGAAGTTTTGAAGTTTGCTCCTTCAGGAAAACGTCAACAGGTAACTGAAATCCTTAGAAGAATAAGTCGTCCAACTGTAGGTAGGCCAGCACCAGCATTGCTTGAACTTAAACCTGCCGCTGGATTTGCACGCATACCTGACATACCTCAAAAGATTATAGATAAATTCAAGCTCTCAACCCAACAGGTAGCAAAGATTCGGATAGGAGATTTTGCAGGTCTTGCGCCTACAGTTGTAGATGCTATAATTAAATCTGCTTCTCCCCAAGGCATTGAACCATCTGTCATACAAATTACCAATGAAAAGAATCCAGAGCTTAATAGATTCTTCGTTGTTCCAAAAGGCCAAGCGGATAAGTTTAGTTTTGTAGATAGCGACATAAAAGCTGTTGAAGATAAGTTTAAACAAACTGGAGAAGTGTTTCATTTAAGCGCTACCACTCCTCAAAAGATATCGCAAGCAGGGTTCAAGTTTGCTGGGGTAGCTCAGAATGTTGCTGATATAGGGCTTCAGCCCACGAAAGCACCCATTACCCCTACTGAAGACCCAAAAGCCCTGCCAGCGAAGCCTGAGGTGGCAAAAGTGCCTATCGCAGAACCATTGGCGAAGTTGAGACCTGTTTCAGAAGCAATATCCGAGGTAAAACAGAAATTGCTGACATTTGGGATAATAGGAAGAGACTTTGTAACTTTTACAGCAACGCCAGAATTTAAAAGAGCATTTAGAGAAAGACCCGAAGTAAGACAGGCAATAGAAGATATACGCATAGAAAAAGATACGCAGAAAGCTATTGCAAAAACAGAGAAACTATTGGCTAAAGAACTCCCACTAACTAGAATAAAACCTATTATAGAGAAGGCAGTCGGCATACGCAAAACAGTAGATATTGTAGTGACAAATGAGGCACAGTTACTTAGACAAAGATTAGCCGCTGAAACGCGCGGAGCAAAAGCAGGACTAAAACTTGGCAAACGCGAAATACGAACTGAACAGCAAGTTAAAACCGAAACTGTAAATTTAGTAAAATCTATAAATAGTCTCGCTGGCAGAGATATACCTCTTGACTTTAAAGATGAAGTCAATGCTATTATGGCAAAATATGACCTTCATTTTAGAAGACCGAAAACAATCAAAGAGCGTGTAAGTAGAAAGGCGTTTGTAGAACGCTTGAGAGAAGAAGGCGAACTCATACCAATACCTGATAACTTACTTGATAAATTAGATACTATCACTCTTAATGATTTGAATGTGGAGAACTTGCGAAGTATAAAAGATACGATAGGAATGATAGTTCACATAGGACAAAATAAAGGAAAATTGATTGCGGCGAAAGAAATTAGGGATTTTACAAAGGTAGAGAGTGAAGTTACTAAGCGGGTTCTTGAGACCGGAAGAGTAGCACCGGAAATTGAAGAACCGAAATTCCAACCTCCGTCTATTAGAAAGAAAACGGCAGTTCAGAAAATCACAGAGTCTCTCGACGGATATTTTTCATCGCATAGATTTACAGAGCAGATCGCGAGAACTCTTGATAAATTCAAAGTAGGCCCAGTCCAAGATAATATTATCAAACCCATACAGGATGCTGGTGATGCTGAACTTGTCAAATCAGTAGAAGCCAATACGAAAGTAATAGAAGTCTTGCAACCTATTGCAAAAGATTTAAACAACAAAATCAGGATACTGAGTTTCCCCGTCGAGATAACACAAGAAGAAGCATTGATGTTATATCTCAATAGTCAAAACGCTGGCAATTTGGAGAGATTGGTATTAGGTAATAATCTAACAGAAGCACAAATAGGTGACTTGGTTAATTTTCTGAATAAAAATCACCCTGCAATAATCACAGCTGGAAATAACATTTTTGATATAGTTGAGGGTTTTTATAATGAAACTGCTAAAGTTACATTAAAGGCTACTGGGCAGAGATTAGGCAAAGTCAAAGGGCGATACTTCTCGATAATTACAGATAGAGAATTAAGTTTACAACAGCAGTTTAGGGAAGCGAAACAAGATTTATTTAAACAAGTGTTCAACCGTGCTTCGGTAGAAAAAGGTTTTACCAAAACAAGGGTTGGTGGAACTGACCCAGTAGCATTGAGTATGGATTCTATATTTCGACAAATTCACGCTGTAATACATTACAATACTCATGCGCTTGCGGTCAGAGATGTTCAGAAACTTATATTCAGCCCAAAAATAAAAGCTTCTATAAGTCAAGTAATGAGTCCTGGCGTTTATCAGCAATTTAAAAGTTGGATTGCAGATGTAGCTGATCCCAGAACACCAAATGTAAACGCTCTAGAGAAAGCAGCTCGGCGCTTAAAGAATAATACCACAAAAGCGATATTAGGATTCAAATTTACTGTATCACTTCTACAGGGTGGTTCGTTTACCCAGACTATAAACGAAATAGGGTTGCCTTCGGCACTAAGCGGGCTATATGAATTTTGGAGAAATCCACAGAAATCTACAGAATTTATGAGAGAAAACTCTGTGCAAATGAAGTTTAGAAGTAGAAACCTTGACAGGGATATGAAAGCGTTTCTAGATTCTAAAGAAGGCAAAGCATTAATGAAAGGTAAGCCCGGTGGCAGAGAATTATTCTTTGCAATGATTCAAGGGGTGGACTTTCTCACAGTGGCTCCTTCTTGGCTCGGCACTTATGGTAAGGAGTTAAAGGCAACAAATGGAGATATAGATGCCTCAAGACGTGAAGCCGATAGAATTATAAGAATTACACAACCCCAAGGCGCTATAAAAGATTTGGCTTCCATTGCACGTGGGCGCCCTTTTCAGAAACTATGGACAGCATTTTATTCTCACTTTTCAAGGTATCATAATTTAGTGGTATCGGAAATGGATAAATTAAAGTTTGGCGATGATCACCCTATGAGGAAAGTTTATAATGTAGCAAGGTCGTTTTGGTTTCTTCTTATGATCCCAGTATTTTTGGGAACAATGATTCGTTCTGGATTCAAGTTTAAGGATTTAAAAGATTTTGGTAAGAAATATGCGAAAGAAGCCATATCATATTCTTTCGGAGGACTAATAGGAATCCGGGATTTTGCACGAATATTCGCAAGCCAGATAGTCGGTCAGAAATTCTTCGGAACAAAAATATCGCCTCCCGGATTAAGAGGATTTGAATTACTAGCGAAAGCGTCTGGAGAGAAAGAATTGAAAGACAAAGTTATAACAGGTGCAAGAGGCCTAGGTGTACTGACAGGCAGATTTCCAGAACAAGCATTTATTACTGGTGAAGGATTAATGGATTTGGTTACTGGAAAAGCAACAGATTTACGAAGATTGGTTTTATCGAAATTTGCACTTGGAAAAGAAGAACCTAGTATTAGATTTATTCGTGATAATATGCTGAGAGCAATAAGAGAAGGCGATAAAAAAGAAGCCATTAAGATAAGGAATAACTTCAGTAAAAAACATTTGAGGTTAATCAAAGAAATAAGAAAAGAAGGTAAGAAGGATGAAGCTGATGAAAGGTTAAAAGAGTTCAGACAAAATCTTCAAATATTAAATTCGACATTTCAACAACAAGTTTCTCCACAACTTGATGTAAGACAACGTAGGGAAGTTCGCCCAACTGTTCAAAGAGATGTTTTGGAGAGACTCCGCCCAGCCCGCCAAAGAGACATCTTACAAAAACTCCGCCCAAGACGATAGCGGTACTGCGTAGGTTCCCAGACTAGTAGATGCTCCACGCCACTCCCACAGCCATCATCACGCATCCGTCTGCCACGAACCCACGCCTCCGCCTTTCGTTATTCGCCGAACATATTTTTAACTAATCTCCACGCGTTCATCTTGACCTTACCGAATACAGCGACTTCTCTGTTCATAAAGTCATATGTACTCTGCGCCTCAATCGCGTCTAATCCTAGATCATGCAGGCCGCCCTCAAACTCGTACAAGATAACATCGAGCCCGACGCCCAAAGGATTGTTTCTTTTATAATCATTGTACTTATCCGAGTACGCATGATCATGCAAGAAATCTCCATCGTTAGAGTTTAGCCATTGTGTCAACGGGGGTATCGCGGTCGTGTAATTGCCCCGTCCGGTTTGGTTTGCAAACGCTACCCCGCTCATGAACAGGACAGCCACTACTACTAACATTAACACTAATACTTTCTTCATCTCAACACCTCCTTCCATAGTTTCATTTTGAATCGTTATGCCTGTCTATTAAAGTATTTATAGCTATTCTGTTATCTACGACATCTTCAAAAATTGCCATACTTGGGTCTAATGGTTGTAACCTCTCAATCTTAGTAGAGATTTTAGGCGGATTTTTGGGCTTGATAGGTAAGTCATCTATTATTTTCTCTATCTCTTTCTTGGTGAGCTTCTCTGGCTTGGGCTTTACTTGCATAGGAGCATAGCAGAAGTGTCCTGGCTTATAAGGTAATTGTCCGTCAAACCCACACTTCACACAGTAATCTCCAATGCCAGGAGCGTGCTTAAACTCTTTACCACCGCATTGCCCACAAATACCCGATGGCTTCTCTGGCTTCTCGGTGAGGGTCTCAAAATAATCTGCTATAAATTTAGCTGCTGCAAGAGTTCGTTGCACATCAGAGTGCTCCAATAGAATATTTCTTATATCTCTTATTATCTTAATCTTATCCTTCATTTTTCCTCCTTTGTGTATACGTGTGTATACTTGTGTATACAGTTATAAGTGAAGCAGCAGTCATCTTTTAGTAGGACTTTCACCTATGCCGCTAAGAAAACAATCGAACCCATACACTCTTTCGTTTTATCTTCTTACCTTCTATCATTTCCTTCTCTGCTTTATCCATAATAGCCCGTATCTCTGCTTTAGCATCATTTACAGCATAGGTTTCACCATCGCTACTCTGCCCCTTACTAAAACCATGATTAAACCCTCTATCAAACACTTTTTCAAGTATCTCACTTAGCTTCTTACTCATTGACTTCCTCCTTGTTGGCTTACCGATTCTACCACCTTGCCGACGATTTTCTACAAGTTCTATATATTTACTGTTTTCTAAGGTATAATCCCCATCGTTATTAATTCTATCTATACTTGGCTGTTTCAATAACCAACCCTTATCTCTAAACCATAGATGCTTAAAATCTGCCATACTAAGGAAATTTCTTATACCTCTCGCTTTGTAATAAGCCCCCTTTTTGATATTGCATCTGGTACGTACATTCCTTGAGGTTCTTGCCCAGGGATTTGCATCTAAGTACCTTTTCATATACTCCTTATCGTACTTTCTTGCCTTCCTGCGATATTTTGTTTTCTCTCGCCGATTGTTCATTTTATCCTAAATTTTCCTGTTAGCTAAGTCTAAAGTTTCCCTATCTGTGAGCTTATATTTGTCCCGAAATGCTCTTAATATTACTTTCGCATCAGATACGGTTAACCCTTCCACTTCTACTTTCTTCCTAAGTTCTTGTATTTCTCCATACAGTATGTCTTTTATCATTTCTCTCCTCCTTTGTTATGCTTTAGTAAAAGCGGGGCGGTACACGAAGTACACTTCCGACATCTCCAGTCATGGGCTTCACCTAGGGTCACCCATAACCGCTTGAGTCGTTGCTGTCATTACTGACACGCCCCATATCCTTCACACTACCTCTTTTCCTTGGGGTACTTCTTATCTCTTAGAACGAATTTCCAGTCTTTTGTTACATCGTAATAAAACCTTTCGTTTAACATCAACCCTGTTGCTCCATCTTTAATAGTATAAGTTTCATGCACCCTTGTTTCTTTTATTACCGTTGACTGAAAATACCCAACCGTACCGATACCCGTTAAAAGAAAACCTACCAATACTAAGACTAAGTATGCGTTCATTTCATTTCTCCTTTCACCTTTATTAGCAACGACCCCTTTGAGGCGAGGGCATCAGCGATTTTAGTAGTTATTGTTCTTGACACAATAAAGTCATGGATAGTAGCTAAAGCTCTATGGGATTTTTCTAAAGGCACATTACATCTTGTTAATCCGTTTCGATATTCTATAGCTTCATCTTGAGTTAGTAAGCTAACAATTTTACTTACTTCTTTCCAATCCAATTCCAATCCCCCAACCCAAGCCTCAAGGCGAGTGCGGACTTCGGAGAGGCATCTATTATGAGCCGGAGCATTACAATCGCACTCACCCATATTTATTTTGTCGTACCATTCTGGTCTAGAACCACAGAAAGTTCTATGCTTCTTCTTCTTTGGCAACACAGCAAGCAACCCTTTCAACAGCTCGGATTTTTGTAAGGTTTCTTTTTGGTCTTTCATCTTTTACATTTCCATTCCTTTCCGTCCCATATCTTGTGATATTTCTTCCTCATAACAACTTTTAGCCAAATCTTTTCATAAGTTAAGCCATGTCCAATTTCTTGAATACTCATAGCCAGCATATGTCTAAAATGGTCTAATTGATTATAAAATCCTGAATCATCTCCTATCATATCCTGCAATTGGTCTTGTCGGGGGAGCCAGACATTTCTTGTTTCCTCATTGCTTCTAGTAAGACTTCCTGTTGTTTCAAGAGTACCTGATTCCGTTATCTGACTAACGCCTCCGCAGTCAGGGCAATAATCCGTAGAAATTTCTTTTTTACACAGTGAGCATTCTTTGCTATCATAATAAATCCAAAACAAACAATACTCACGTTCAAATAAATAGTTTACAATTTACCTGAAAACCATACCAATTTGTTACAAGCACCTTCTTACGACGGATTTTTGTCATGTACTCCACCCCCCAAAATATAGCTTTAGAAATATTATCCCAACTGCAATAAAACTTATACCCAAAGCTAAAACCCATTTACTGTGTAATATAAAAGTTACGCTTGTTGTCATCTCATTTCTCCTTTTTGGTGGGGGTTAGCTTATCTTTAATTTTGTTTATTGCTTACCCCTCCATCATACACTCTTTACATAAAGTCCTAAAATATATCACGAGATCCCACCTGTATTCGCATTTTTCGTAAACCTTTCCAATAATCGGTTTATGGCAGCAGTAACACTTGGGTCTAAATTCACGCCAGAAACAAAATATTACAAGACATATGACTATAATGGAAAGGGTAATGTGTATTGCACCTTTCATTTCTTGGCCTCGTTGTAAATCCACTTCCGGCGCTCTACGCTCATCGCCTCATATGGATCGCCGTCTATTTCAAGATTGCCTTTTTGTAAAACGATGTTTAGAAAATTTTGCAAGCCGACCATCACTTTCCAGATGACATCGCCTACACAGATATGCGTAATCATTTACATCTCGTAGATATTTTCCACTTATATTTGCAATTTCATATGGAGGTACTTTTTTGCATCTTTCACAAACATTTGGTTTCACTTTTTCTTTTCGTAACCATGTATGCAAAGCTCCTTTTTTAACCCTATCACCTTTCCAAGCATAATGATTTTCTCCTTTGGGGTGAGTGGCTAATTTCCAATAGGAATTTCCCTTATTTAGTAGGTTCATTTTTTTCATGTGTTTTAAAACATTAGGATTATTTTTCCGAAAAATGCTCATTTGCTTTATAGTGCGTTTTGAATGTTTAAATCCTTTTCTTCCAATCTGAGAACATTTAACCGAACAGTAATGATGTTTCATTCTTTCGTATTGAGAAAATTTCTTTTTACGTTTTCTACCACAAACTTCACAAATTATTAACTTACTTTTTCTTCGCTTCTTCATATACCCACCTTCTGCGTCCACGATCCATTTGTTCATACATGTCACCATCTTCAAGATTGCCCATACCGAGTTCTCTACCAGCTTCTAAGTTTAACATTGAATAGCACCTATTGTCAAGCCATATATCCTTTATTTGCACCCCTTTGCCTTCAAGTTTAGGGTAATGCTTCTTATCACATTCCTCACAGATATAATAGTCTTTTGTCAGCCCTTTGTAAACAGCATCACCTATGAGAATAATCGCGATGCCAATCAATATAAATGCTATAAGGATATGTTGTATCTTCTTCCACATATCCATAAAATCCTTCTCTTTTGGCATCATGCCATGACAAGGTATTTCAGGAGTCATTTTTCCTTTCCGCACATAACACATTTATCGTTTTCGTATATCAAGTTCTCATATTCTTCGCGCGGGTGTTCTTTTTTGAACTCCATAGAATACATAGCAAAAACCTTTTCTATGTAAAGATTGTTTTCGGATATTTCGTCTAAGCCATTCTCGGCATTTCGCCTTGTGAGGTCTTTGGCGTGGCTATTTAGGGATAGCGAGAAAATCAAGAACAGTAATATCACTATTTTCTTCATCCTTTTCCTCCTTTATAAATTTTCTTATCCATCCAACCCCGTCACATTTAGGACACTTGGTATAGCGTCTATCTTTTCTTGGGGTGTCACGCAACCGACCAGTCTTAATACTATCCCAGTCCAGAATTTCACCGTTTACACAGTTCGTACATTCAAACATAACGCTATCCGTACAAGCCTCACAACTCTTTATCGCAAAGCCGAGAACCATCAACAAAGCGAGTAATGCGATTATGATTTTTTTCATTTTCTAAACCTCCATAATACAATGGCAATAGGAATACTGAAACCTATACCGAGAGCTATGCCAGTGACAAGCGATACTGTTAATAATCTAATCATGGGCTTGTATGTTTCCTCCTCATTTTCCTATCACAAATAGGACATCGTTCATAGTTACATGATATCCATTTTTCACAATCAGGACACCAATACCATAATCCAATCGCTTCCGAAGATTTACCTATCATTTCTTCGGGAACATAAGCAGGGAAAAATTCGGTACATTCTTGTGGTGCTACCCCTTTTGGAAAGCGATAAGTATTAAAAAGTATACCTTCTTTTATCCACTTTATTTGTCCCGTTAAACCTAAGTGCCTATCAAATTCCTGCACAAATGGTATATTGGCTAATTCTCTTGAAGGATGAAGCATATCAACCGTATCATTAGAACACCCGCTTATAACTAAACACAATACTAAAGCAATTATATATTTCATTTCTTCCATCTCCTTTTCATAAGGCAAGGGCATAAAGTCCACTTCTGTTTCCCTCGCAAATAATAAGAATACCGAAACCCCTGGCAAATATCACACTTGATTTTCCGCACAGATTTCCCCTTATCCATTTTTAAGACTTTCTCCAATTCAGATCTTTCGCTTAACGCAAAGTGTTTGGCCACGATTCCTCTCTTGGTAATGCCCGATCGCCGCACGCATCTCTCGCATATAACCAAATTCAATGGCCCACGCCAACCTGTGCCTATAGCTTTTGGGCTCTTCTTCGAGATAGACTTTGTAATCTATCTTTATGCGCTCAACGCCGCTATGCCTAATGTGACCGTCAAGTATATCGTGCATGAATGGGGTAATGCGTATTTTATTCACAGGACAATTACAGTTACCGGCACCTTTTGGAAAAAGATGCGCGCTTTCAATGGCACTACGCATCAGGAAACTCCTGGATCTTTTCTTTCCATTGCAAATTGTTCTTCAAAAAGAGAGGTACTTTCAATTCACGCGCTTGTTCAACAATGCGCCTCACCCAATCTTTTTCAGGAAAATATTTATATGATTGCGCTCCTGTCATAGCACCAACAATAATCCAATCAAAGATATATCGAGTTGATAATTCAATATGGCTTAACAAAGGCTCAAAAGATACAAACCTTATATTCCTTGAATTTCCCGCTTGTGGACTTACACCGTAGTAAGGATCGTTCCATTCTGTTATAGTTTCTCCAAGCCAAAAGTTCTTCCTGAAAGTCCAATCGGTATATCGTTTGGCATTTTTTGTTAGTAAAATAAAGGTATGCTGTGGGTATCTATGGAGTTCTGTAATAATACCCCATATCCACTTATCAGGTATCCACTCGCCGAATAAGTCATGTGTAGAGCATATAAATATTCGTGAGGGTTCTTTTATGGTAGCAATTTTATTAAGTTCTTCCGGCGCATACCTCACTTCTTTATTCCACTTAAACCGCTTATACATTTTTCGTGCATAGCAATAAAAACAACCCTGTTGACACAGACCCTTAATCGGGTTTATTGTATAATCCGCCCACTCAATACGAGTTTTATTCATCCACCAACACCTTCCCCCCTGGCAATTCGTCTTTTGTACCTATGGTTTTGAAAGCCGCCCGGATCCTTTCTTGCTCGGTCTTTGTGTAGTGCTGTTCAAGATAGGCGCGCATCTTGGCTACATCGCGGCCTTCGGTCATATAGAGCATACGGAGGGTGCCAAAAGTGCGGAGTTTCAAAACATACTCCTTTGTGTAGCACTTATCCTTCTCTTTGCAATCTCCAAATACTCTTTTTCCTTATCTATTCCGATAAAATCCCTACCTGTTATTTTACAACCCATCCCAGTAGTGCCTGAACCCATAAAAGGGTCAAGGACAAGCCCGCCAGTAGGGGTTTTTGTAAGACGACAAAGATATTCCATAAGTTTAAGAGATTTTACTGTGGGGTGGTGATTTTTTCCAGGTGATTTAATGCTTCCATATTTGCCACAGACATTATCAGGGGTATCGTTCATTCCACCCCCACCAGTAGTTTGTTTTGTTTCCAACCCCCCACAACCTATATTCCTTTCAGCTTTTGAGGCTTTAGCAACATAGAAAAAACGAGAAGCTCCGCCAAAATTGGATTCATGTATTTGTTTCGTTGAACCTGTTGGTTTACCTAAAGAGTAACCTTTATTCGTATATTTATATGCTTTTTTCATAGCACCACTTTTTAATTCTCCCGTCTGTTCATCCAGCATCTTGGCAGCTTCCTCATCTAATATGATATTGGCGGGGAAGCGGCCTGTAACTGTTTTGACAATCTCGCCCCCACTACCCTTCATTGTGATTGGCCTATATCCTTGTTCTATATTTTTATCAATCATTCGTTTGAATGTAGAAGTATAGGATAGTTTTTCTTTTCCTATCCTCCCCCCATCAATATTCAATCCTGATACTCCATACTTAAGAGCATTCTCGGCATAACTACCTTCGTTGAGCTTCATAGCCACAAGAATAGGCTCATAAGCAGGTTTAAGTCCGTGAGATTTCCAGCCATTCCAAAGTTTGGCTTGAGGAGTTGTGGGTTCGGTAATATTTTCTTGCAATCGCTCTGCTTTTTGTCCGGCTTTTAGAGAACCGCCACTTATACCATAACTATTTGCTTGTATCGAATTATCTGCTTTTGGTGTTGTGTAAGATTTCTTACCAATAACTTTTCTCTTATGCCCCTTATCCAACTGCTTAGATATATCCGTAGCTTTTGGAAACCCTGACCCATAAAGCCACATAATACAGTCCTTCAATATCCAACCAGCATCTTCTATCGCACAAGCCATACGGTGATAAGTTCGTGTTCCGCCAAATATAAGCATAGTTCCGCCCGGCTTAATTACTCGCAATGCCTCTCTACCCCAAACAGTAAACCATTTTTGAAAATTTTTATTTGCCTGTAAAGATCTATCATATCTACCAGCTTCAAACCCTGCCGAACCTTTTGCTCTTGATTCAGGATTATCTACCTTTATTTTTCTGCTACTTCGTGCCACACCGGCGTTAACAATATCCGACCTGAACGTATCCCATTCTCTACCCATAAACCCTATTCCGTAGGGCGGGTCAGTAATAATAGTATCTATTGAGTTCTCCGGCATCTTCTTCATTTCTTCCAAGCAGTCGGCGTTGATTAGGGTTATTTCATTTGAGAGGTTGCCGGTCATAGCTTCACACTCCCCATTCCTTCCGAAGTTTTGTGTAACAAATTCCCAATTCTCTTCTTATTCTTATTCTTATCTGTTCTTATCTTATCTACGACCTCCTTTGGAACTCCTTGGGAACTCCCCGGGAACACCCAATTATGCTTTTCCTTAAATCCCTTGATGTAGTATAAATCTTTGTGTGCCATAACTTTAGGGAAATTTTGCCTTATATCCGCTATGATTTTATTCAACTCACTCTCACTATACTCGGTTCTCAAAAGGGCCTTAAGAATAGGATACTTTCGGGGTATTTTATTGTTAGTTTCAGCACTTAGGAGCAGCAACTTGAGGTAATAGAGCTGTGCGGTTTCGCTTAGAGTAAAGAACCTATAATCATTGAGAAGGCGCTTCTCTAACTTGATCCAATGGATATTTTTATATGGCATATATTCCTATATAAAAGACCGCAGACAATGGAGTCCAACAACTATGCCTGGATCAGAAACCCAGTATAGGAAGGTTTGCCTGCGGTCATTTTTTCGTAAATAAATTAACATAGCTCTTGAACTCCATTTTGCTATGTAGAAAGTATATCATACTTTATTGGCATTGTCAAACCCTAAAAATGTTTTTTGATCCTCCCTGGGAACGTACATATAACACGAATGATGTTGCCCGTCGACGATTTTTATTCTATTGGAAATATTCATTCCTGACCGGCGAAGCTCTAATATTCTGGCCCCAAATTGTGACATACGCAAATCGAGTATATCACGAAGGGAAATCCATTGTCCGGGCCGGCTTTCAAAGAATGCCTTCAATCGAGCTTTTTGAGTGGTTTTCATTAGGGCACCTCTCGTTTGGATTATGTCCTGAATCCCAATCCCAATTACCTTCGTAAGGATTGTATGTTGCTTCTGCGCCTTCAGGTTGGTAGGAAAAATCACCTTCATAAGGATTATATTTAACTTCCCAGTTATCAGGCACAGTTTCCCACCTTCCCTCGTATGGATTATATTTTTGTCCTGCAAACGCCCCACAACAGGCCAATACTACGATAATGGCTACAAATATTGTGATTGCTGCTTTCATGTTATCCTCCTTTGTTCGGCCTCCCAGGGCAAGCTAAGGTAGGCTGTGCCCCGGAGCCGCGTTACTTAATTAGTGTATTCAGCTTTGATATATCTGTCTATAATAAGACAGAATAATGAAAAAAGAAGCATGAACACAACAAAACACCCAGCGATAATCATTATTTACACCTGCTTGCTAATACTTTTTCTGACTTAATTGTAACACCGGGAATTTTTAATGTGCCTTTGGTTGCTTGAGCTACCCTGTTAAGTTTTGACATATCAACGACCTTATAACCTTCCGGCACTATCGCTTTATTGGTCACTTCCCCATACCATTTATCTACATAATGAACCCCTTTAACTTTTGCTACTTTAGGGGCTACTGTTGGAGCTATTATGTTTTGTTGTTCAATGGATCTTTCATCGGCTTTAAGGGATGCTTTGTTAGCAGCTTCTTTGGCTTTTTTTGCTTCTTCGACTTTGCCTTCTTTTTCTAAACGTTCGGCTTCTTTGCGTTTTTCTTCTTCTTTCTTGCGCCATTCAGCTTCTTGGGCCTCCTTTTTCTTACGATCCTCTTCTGCTTTTCTCTCAAGTTTCTCTTGTTCTACCTTGCGTAACCTCTCTTGTTCTTCTGAATAGGTAATCATACCATTCTTTACTATTGTTTCCGCTTCTGCATAGGTATCAAGCGGAGTGCGGAATAAAGCCATAACTTTGGCTTTTGCTTCATCAAGGGGCTTTGTGATGCCTTTTCTAAGGGTATCTAATAGCTTAATCTTACCCTTTACGGCTTTCAAAACATCCGAAGCCTTACCATACCCCTCTTGGCTAACAATCGTTATGCTACGAGCCTCCGAGAGCGTAGCAATGGCCTGTTTTGAAGCCTCATCAACCTGTTCTGTCTTAATTGGTTCAATAGTAATCTCTTTCATAGTAGCCCCTTTCTTATTTTATAATTGTGTACACCCAAACAATTTAGAAATGTTCCCCTATCCGAAATCTCTGTATATGGTTTTACGTTATACGTTCCATCCTCCTTAAATTGAACTCCCCAACGCCTATTGATTTTTATACCATTTTCGGATAAAAGTATCTCATATCCGGCAGTTTGTATCTCGGTTGCAGGGTACATAGAGGTAGACGTTTTTGTGTCTACCAGAGTGCGCTTACCTTGTATAACAGGCCATAAATCAGGCGTTCCCTTAAAGCCGTACTTTATAGACACAAGTTGCTCTTCGCTTTCGTTAACAGTAACGACAAAACCATAATCTTTTTTGAATTTCTTGTAGCCTTCAAGGTATGGGATAAGAGGCTCCGACAAACTTGTTTCATCGAGAGTTCCCTTATCCCATAATTGTCTTGCCAAGTGAAACGCTGTACCAAATTCTTGCGCGGGTATCATTACTTTGCCTGGCACATAGGAGAAGTCTATTAGGCCCGCACCTTTCAATATGTCCGTAACTCTTGGCAAATTTTTGTTATTCATTTTTAGATTTTTCAACCTTGAAGTGTTCAATGATATCATCGTAAAATTCCTTGGGAATATCCCGTGTGCTTGCAATACCACACTCACTCTCAAGGTAATCCTTAATATCTTCATTGCTATACCCTGATCCTCTTGCTATGGCATACAATCGTTTTGACTGTGGTTCGGATATAATAGCCGAGGTTTGCGGGGTAGGCGTTTTCTTTTTCTCCTTCGGCAAATCAACCTTCGGCTTATGGGTAGTAGGTTCATTCTCTAACATGGTTCCTTCTGGTAAATCTTCAATGTCCTGTGTGAATATGTCAGAAGCTGCGGTAGCATTAAGGACTGCGGCTACTAATGCCCTCTTGCAAGCCATTTTATATATGGTGTTCTGCATATCCCAAGGATCTTGGGGGATAACAAAAACATCATAAGGTTGTCCGTTTCTTCCGTTTCGAGTTTCTGTTTTTCCGATAGCCTTTTCTTCTTCCGTAGCCTTGTTAGTATAAACGGATCTTGTCCTATACTTCTTTTCCTTACTATTGCAAGTCCCGCGCCCGTTACCTATTACCCTTCCTGTCGGTATGTGGTTGAGTTTGCAATTTATCTTGTAACATATAAGAGTGTCGGATTCTAAACTTCCCGGCAATTCTTCATATTCCGCACCTAACCTAAATGTCATTACAAGTTTTTCAGCTCCGGGTTTTAACAAGGTAGGCTTATCTCCGCATCCTGGTATTTTACCATAATGCTCATTTACCTTCATAACATTTTTCAAAATCTCTTGAATCAGATTGACTTGCTTTCTTACTTCGGTAGCCGTTAGGTTATCTTCTTTAATTGTCAACTCTTTCTTTTCCATGTCTCCTTCTCCTTTTTGGTAGATACGTTACTTCCATTTCTGGGCACTTTCTGATAATACAAACTCGAAATGCTTTCGCTTTTCTTATCACCTGACCTTTCTTTTTACACCAATACCTCGCCACTACTTCCTCTTTTGTCCTGGCATCGGATATGTTCTTCTACAAATGGCGCACTTGTAGTTTAAGGGGTCGCCTTGATAGCGGCGAACTTTCACCCTCTTACCACAAGTGCAAATAACGATTTTTTCACTCATCTTTTCCTCGCCAATTCTATACATTCGCGCATTACCTTATTGTTCTCTTCCTGTACTTTCTCGACGGAGTTTATGATTTTCTTGAGAACGACTAAGGTTACATTGAGTTGAGCGCAGTATTCTTCTGTGACGCTATTCTTCTTGCTTGTGTTCTTGTATATCCCGAACATTACCCCTAGGCCAATGGCGCCTACTACGATATAGAAAATGTCTGTTAGTGTGTGGAACATTATTTACTCCCCTCTGCCTTCTTAATGGCTTGTTCGAGTGCTTTTCTCATTTCTAAGCAATCTTCTTTTCCCATAGGCTTATATTCATCCCCGTATTTGCAAGCTAACTTTAAGTTGCTCATTGAAAGTTCGTCGTATAGTTTCCTTGCCTCTTTACACGCCTCCAAAAGCTCTTTGTTGATTTGTTCTAACTTATCCACTCTTCGTGCGTTATATGGGCATCTGTTACATTCTGCACTCATCACGCCCTCCTATTATCCGGGTGCGAAGGGAATCGCGCCTCTTGATTATCCCTATGGCAACTTCTACAAAAGCCGTTGAGTTCTGTTTGCTCGATTTCGGTTATAGGGGTAGAACACTCGACGCAGATCCCTTTTTCTATCTTTTCTCGTAGGCCGGTGCGAACGATCGACATAGCGAACATAGGTCTGCTCATCTCAACCTCCTATTATCCATTGTAGATTCCAGTTACCAAGCCACTCTGCTATGTTGGTATGTACGCCCTTAAAAACAAGAGAAGCGATATGGCGTTGTACGAACGGTAGCGTGGCAACATATTTAGAAAGAAGCACATACAGTCCAAAGAGTGCCAAAGACCTGTTAAGCACGCTTAGTAATAGGTGAAATGGGAATCTCTTTTTCTTGCGCCTCATACCCCACCGCCTCTCAAGGCCCAGAGAATAGGATGCTTGCAATCCTCTTCTCTTTGTGCGCGCTTGGCTTTTTCAGAATCACAAATATACAAGACACAACCGACAATGATGATGATTAGAGTTAATAAGATTTGCATAGCCCACCCCTCCTTGCGTTTTCTCGCATTTCAACATACCGACAATTTTCTAATGTGTAGTGTTTGTTATTTTTAATTCTATCAATCGACGGTTCTTTTAATAACCATGCCTTGTCCCTAAACCATAAAAACTTCAAATCTTTTTTTGTAAGGAAGTTCTTAATACCCTTTTTATAATAACAACCTGATGGAGCGCATCTTCTTATAACGCTTCTTTGTGTTTTTTCCCAAGGCATGAGATTTTTATATGGCACATACCGTTTTAATATACATTTTTTGCACCAACTTTTACGGCTTTGTCTTTTTGGAGATTTGAAGTAAAAGTCTGAAAGGGGTTTTGAGATATGACATTTCGTACAGGATTTATAAGCAACCACGGCAGTGCTTGGGAGCATTGACCTACCTTGCGGTAGGCGGACTGTTAATCCACCGTGGTTGTTGACATAAAAAAAACAGTCTCTTTTAGCTCCCAAGTCTTGATTCATAAAACTTTCTCCTATCTAAGAGAAAGTATACACTATGTTCCTGTAAAATGCAAGAACTATTTTCCCCGACGACGATTTTATCATTTTTACATTCGTATAAAAAAACTTGTATTTTATCAAGAAGTAGGGTATACTTACTATAACTTTATGGGAAAGAAACCAAAGGACGAATTATGTTTTCAGGCCGTTAAATATAAATACAGCGAAGACGAAGATGGTGAGGCGATGATTATTCTACGAGTGAGTATGAAGGATAAATTAGTCGCCTTTGCAATTCCCGCGAAGGAGTTACTCAATGTCAGAATTGGAAAAGCCGATAGTTAAATCCGACCTATCGGTAAAAAATATAGATAAGCACGGACGTTTCGTAAGAGGTAACAAAGCAAATCCTACTGGTAGAAATGGGTATACTACGATCCTTGAAATGGAGAAAGCTATAAACGATTATGGCGAGAAACATAACACTAGCTTACTGAAGCATATCGCCAAACGTTTTTATATAAACGATAATATAGTTATTGCTATTCTCAAGAAGTTAATTCCGGATAAAATCAAGGGAGAAGGATTTGGAGACAAAAAAACACTTATCTTCGACTTTGGAGAAATTGACCCCGGAGCAAGACGAAGGCTTATTGAAGTCCTTAGAGCAAAGCGAGGCATTGGACAATCCGTTCAGCCTCGTTGAAGATGGTCACCTCTGGATAAAGACTAAGGAAGCTAAGCTCGTTCCGCTCAAGCTGAATAAGGCTCAGGTCTACGTCCTATCCATAATCAAGAAGCTCTGGGAATCTGACAAGCCCATACGCATTCTCTTACTTAAGGCCCGCCAACTTGGTATGTCTACGCTTATTGAAGCCATAATCTACTCTATAACCTCTCAAGTAGAGAATATAAACGCTGATATCATAGCCGATGAACAGAAGAGAAGCGACAACCTCTTTGAAATGTCCAAGCTCTACCAAGAGAAAGCCCCAGATCACTTAAAGCCAGAGATCAAGAAATCCAATGCCAAGAAGCTTGAGTTCGACAAAATACACTCCCAAATACTCGTAGAGACCGCGAATGACCCGGACGCCGGCCGGTCGTTTACCTTCCAACTCGTTCATTTATCAGAGAAAGCTCGCTTTAAGAACCCTGAAACCCTTATGTTAGGTCTTTCCCAAACTGTGCCCGCCTTACGCCATACAATGATCATCCAGGAGACTACAGCCAATGGATTCAACCACTTCAAAGAGGAGTGGGACGCGGCGGTCAATAAGGAAACAGACTATCTACCTATCTTTATCCCTTGGTACTGGGCTGAAGAGTACAAAATGAAGGCCTCTGAGGGCTTTACAGTTGGTGACCGACAGTACGGTGACGCCACCAAGGACGAGTTTGATCTTGAGCACATAATGAAGGCCGAGGGAATAGCCGATATCAAAGACCGCTTACAGTGGCGTAGATGGTGTATTCGGAACAATTGCGCCAATAAGGTAGCCAACTTCCAACAGGAATACCCCTCAAGCCCGGAAGAGGCTTTCATAGCTTCGGGGGATTGCGCTTTTGATAAAGAACAACTCCTTATCCAACTTCGCAAGAATACAAAGCTCATAGCGCGAGGCAATCTCGTTGAAATGGACGGCAAATATACCTTCCGGGCTGACCCCGCCATGGGTGACTTCAAAATATACGAAGCATTGAAACCAAGGCATACTGAGCAATACGTTGTGGCCGGGGATGCGTGTTCCGGATCCGGCAAGGACTATGCTACTCTCGTAGTAATAGGCAAGCGCTCCAATAATGTTGTAGCGACCTACCGGCTAAAGGTAGATTCGGATGTTCTCGCGCAAAAGGCCGCATCCTTGGGTCACTTCTTCCATGACGCCATCATCGCCATAGAGAACAACTCCTATGGCTTTCATGCAAACTTGAAACTGAACTCCATTTATGGAAACATATTCAAACAGGAGGTTATAGATAAAACTGATGGACGCACTACTACAAAATTTGGCTGGAACACCAATTCTCGGACAAGGCCGGACATGCTTGGCCAACTTAAACAAGAGGTGCGAGCAGGTGCAACCGAACTGCGTGACCAGACGCTCCTCCGGGAGATGCTTACTTTTATCCGTAACCCTGACAACGGCAAAGAGGAGGCACAAGAAGGATGCAACGACGACATGGTAATATCAAGAGCGATAGCATCAGCGGTTAGGCGGCTTCATCCGTTTGAAGTGCCAGAACAAGTGCATAAAGATGAGTACGCACATATACCGGATTATTGATATGAGCTGGAAAAAGGAATGTGTTATGATAGATAAGAATTGGGGGCCACCTGGAATATTCGAAAGTTTTAATTATAGGAAACCCTTCTCCCCCCGCACTTGGAGCAAGGCCGCTCAAGCATGTTTTTGGATGGAGAGTTGGACAAAATGACTAGACACCATGCAATAAAAGACAACGTTCTCATCGGCATTACCACGCGTGGTCACATTTCCGTAGGCGCTGTGCAGTTCTTACGCAAGCAACACTATGACATCTTCTTCGCAAGTGAGGGCATCTCCGCTACCATAGCACGCATGATAGTCTGCCGGCACTTCTTGAAAGGCACTTGGACACATCTGTTTTTTCTGGATGACGACATCAGACCGCCGGAACATGTTATAAACACCCTACTAGGGCATGAGAAGCAGGTTATCTGTGCAAACTACTTGCTATTCCTCGACAGCCACCTACACCCGGCCGCTTACAAGAGAGCAAAAGGCGGTTACGAGTCTTACCTCATGGGTGTAACCGGCGTGAAAGAAGTAGATGGCATAGGCCTTGGCGCATGCCTCATAAAGCGTAGCGTGATAGAGAAAGCCATGGCTAAGGACTGTTTTACCCTTGAGTACGACGAGAATGGCTACTTGTCAAAGGGCGAGGATATTACTTTTAGCGAGTGCGTGAGGAGAGAAGGCATACCGATTTGGTATGACTTCGATACCATGTGCCACCACGTAAAAGAAATTGACTTGTGTGATCTTGAAATGTTTTTAACAAGCTGAAAGGAGCAATAATGGACTTGCGAGAAAAGTTTATCTGGATTATTTTCACGATACTTACTATCTCATCCTTGCTAGTAGGCAAAGGCATATATCAAATACAGAACATGCTTGATTCGGGCGATCATCTTATGAACGCCAGAGTGAGTTTTACCTTACACCCCGAAATGCCATGGGCAGACATTCCTGTATTTCTTAGAGAACAGATAGCCCAGCAACATCCCGGTACGAAACTTGATAAGAAAGATTTAAACGAAATCATAGCTTGGTATAATATGCTTTTGAAAACTTACGATGGCCGAGACGTGGTCATCGCGGGGAAGTTTGATAAAGAGGGTAGGTTGAAAGAGGAGAGTGTGAAATGAAGAAACTCATAATCCTCGCCTATGTCATAGTGCTTATCCTTGCCACAGTATCTATGTGTCAGGCGGAAGAGTACGTAACAGAACCTTATACACATATTCATTTTACTATAGGTTGCCAAATTTGCATAACTGATGAAAAAATTAAATCTCTCGAAATCCGTATAGAAAAATTGGAAACAGAAGATAGTTGGGGCAAAAATGGTATGCATGCTTTAAGCGACCAATTAAAAGTAGGCGAATTAAAACAAATGCTAAAAGGAGCAAGTAATGAAAAGAAAGTTGGTTACTATGACAACGAAGGTTATTGGCATTGGAATATTGCTATCCCTGCCGATTTGCCTTCTAAGCCACGCCGATAACTCCGCGCGCATAAACGAAATCTCGTCTGAGTCTTTTCGGCTTATGGTAAGGAAGCAACAGGCTCAGGAAATGATAGTCCAGTTTGACAGAGGCATTAGAGAACGAACTGTAGTTATAAATGAACTCAGGAGACTTGACTCGGAAGCCGAGAAACTCGCTGAGATAAAGAAGAAAGAGGAGGAAAAGATTATGGCACCAGCAGGGCAAGGAAATGCGGGACAGGGAGCAATTAAAGGACAGGTTACGAAAGACGGCGGTGGCAATAAGAAATCGGCCGGGAATGACGCCCTTATCACCGAGAACTCAAAGTCAATAGGCCCGTCGAAGCCATTGCCGACAGCGGCCAAGGACGACAGAACAGCGACCCCCAAAGGTCAAGAGGTTCGATGAGGCTAGGGAAGAAACGCAAGCCACGCGGGCCATATTAAACAGATACCCTAACAAAGGAGCTGTATGGAAAAATGCTGTGAAAAGTGGAGCAATTTAGATAAGCCTTACAAAACGGTATGCGTTGAAGATGAAAAGTTTAAGGAATACTTTTTTACCAACCAGCGGTTTAAGTATTGCCCTCAGTGCAGGAGTTCGTTGGGAGAAAGATTTTGTGCATGCGAGAAGCCACTTATGTACCCATCTAATGTGGCGCAGATAAAGATTACGTGCCACAAGTGTTTCAGGGTAGTCAAGCCCCCCGACAAAGGGAAGATAGTGAAAATAGACAGAAAGTTTTTTGAAGATAATATTTATAGGGGAACGGAGCCAGGGTTTCCTTTTCTCCGTGCCAAAATCAACGAAATCATCGAGGTATTAAATGGGCGATGAAAAGAAAGAAGACGTGCAAGATATAAAGTCCAGCGCCAAGGACTACGAGCCACTTATAACTATCTTCCAAAATAAGAAAGATGGCTCGATTCATGTAAGCGGCGCGCCCGACATCATCAAAGCGAGTACGACTTGCTCTTATCTGTTAGGGCAGGCTTTGATAGCCTTAGCCCAACGTCATACAGAGAAGGGCAAGTTCGGCATCAACCTAATGAAAGGCGTACGAGAGTTTCAAGCGAAAGCCAACATGCAGAACTTTCGTATGTTCTTAGGCAAGCGGTTTAAGAGGAGAAGGTTTTGATACCAAGTTGGGTACTTCGTATGATAGAGAAGTGGATAAACAATAAGAAGACAGGATATATACAAATCAATTTTTTTAAGGGAGGAATTTCAAGCGTAAATCTGCATGATACGGTGAAGGAATGATGATAGAAAAAGGTTTCTAATTAACTAAGGGATACTCTTTCAAAAAGAAGCCCTTGAGCCAGCGGTAGCGCACGTTGACTTGAGGGCTTTTTTATTTATGAAGAACAACGCAGGATTTTATTTAATTGACTGGGTAGTTATAGTTGCTATCGCATTTCTAATAGTGAGGAGTATAATAATATGCCTGAACAAGTAGTAGCCGAATCGAAGCCGCCGGTAAGCCCGAACGTAGATACATTTGAAAAAGAGTTGTTTGAACACGCCGTAAAACTCGTAAACGAAACTATAAATCAAAGGCAGAGGCAGAAGTTTGATGAACTCGTGGATAGGAATGAGAAGCGCTTTACAGCTATGCGTTCGATACGGGGCTTAGATTGGGGCGATTTGCCTAAGAACAAGCCATGGCCGGGAGCCAGCGATGTAGGAATACCTGTTGACGCCATAACCATACAAGCCATTGTTGCCCGGACTGACCGGGTGGAATGGGAGAGATTCCCGCTTACGCACGTAACGGGAGTAGGCCCAAATGACCTTGTTACCGCACCAAAGATAGCCGCGTTCCTTGATTGGCAAAAGACAAACAAGATGCGGCTTAGAATACCTAAGATGATGGCTACTCGCAGGGCTTGCATAGATGGCTCATACTTTTGGAAGACAGTATGGGAAGAAGATTGGACGTATGATGATGAAGAGATATTTGCCTTGAAAGATCCTGATACTGGCAAGCTCCTCCGTGATGAAAGGGATGAACTTGTAGAATGGAATCCCGATGAGCCTCCGGCATTAAACGAAAGTTCAAAGCCGTTCCAAGTCGTTCCAGGAATAATCACCCCACGTAAGAGAACATTCTATAATGGCCCACGTGTCTTCGGCAGAAGCATAAAGCAGATACTCTGGCCTCAAGACGCCACAGATCCCGATCCGAACAAATGGCCATGGTGGGCTGATACATATTACCGCTCTATGGATTGGCTAGAAGAACATGGCAAAGAGATAGGATTTAAGAACATAGACCAACTCAAAGCGAATATGGCAGATAAGACACGAGACATAGATCGTTCTCAGACTACCAAGAAAAACATTAAGACGCGCGACATTCTCATTGTTGAGTGGCATGGAAAGAAGAAGAAAAACGGGAAGTTGCGCGATGTGATAGCGTTCTGGGCCAAGATGCCGAACGTCACTACTGACGGTCAAAAGAAATCAGGCGACACATTTCTTGGCTGGGAGTTTGATACGGTAAAGCAGAGAACAGGCCTTACAACCCTCATACACAGGCAGATAATCCCCATGGACGGCCGAGTGGTGGGCATGAGTGTAATCTCCTTCATAAGAGGCCTTAGAGACACCATAGACGTCGTTTTCAACCAAATGATGGACAGAGGCTCGCGGAACAACAATCCGCCCATTGTGTACGAGAAAGGTTCTGGCTTTAATCCCAACGTTCATAACTATGGATACAGGTTCTGGCCGGAGAAGACGAAGGGATCGCTCAGGGTATTGGAATTGCCCAAGGGCGAGCAGATTGAGTTTGCCAAGCTAGAGCTTCTCTTCCAGATGGTGCAGAGGCTATTTGGTGTGACTGACCCAGCAACTGGCGTGAGCGATCCTAACAACCAGACGCTAGGCGGTATACAGACGCTTTTAGCTCAGGGCAATGTGAATATCGACATGATAATCTCGTCCCTCAATGAATCGAATATCATGCTTGATAAGATGATAATCAAACTTAATGCGATATTCATGGGTGAAGGTGAAGAAGAATCGCCGGAAGACACTTTGGAGTTCCCAGTTATAGATTCTTATTCCGAGGTAATAGAAGATCCCGACAATCCTTTCGCAAGCATAACTCGACAAGAACTTCTTGGGGATTACAACTATATGCCTACGGGATCTACTCTTACGGTAAACACCCGGAGCATACGGGAAGAAGCGGCAGTGCTTTACAAGCTAGTTTTGGATAGCGCGCAAGCAAATCCTTTCTTTGCAGACCTCAATATCATACGTGAGGCAAGCAATGACCTCGTGAAAGGGTTTAACAAAAAGAATTATAGGTTAAAATCCGTTGAAGACGTTCAGCAAGAACAAGCGCAACAGGCAGAAGCCGCGCTGGCATTAGCAGGAGAAGGAGGCGAAGGTGGCCAACCGCAACCCTAAAAAAGAAGTAGACAAGCGTGTAGACAATTGGCAGGCCATGCAGCAAATGATGGCAACGCGCGGGTGGAAGATATTTCAACAAAAGGTAGAGGAGATAGGTAGTGAATATATGGCCGAAGCTCTCAACATAGATCTTCCTCCCGGCAAAGGGCATACCAAAAGAGACTTGCGGGTTCATCAATGTGAAGTAGTAAAAAAGATATGCGCTATTCCTGAAATAATAGAAGAAGAGTTCCAAGCAAAAGTAGCAGCTGACGAAGCTAATAAAGGAGGGCCTAGTGCCTAAATTTCAGTTGGGGCGAAAGCCTGAAAAGTCTCTCGGTAGTATCTCTGATATGTTCTTTCCTACAGTAACCATTGACCAGAAAATGCCCCAAGGTATGAAAGTCGGCAAGAAAATCTCTGGAGAGTTTGCAGGAAAAATATCGGCAGTGAGAGAAGACGGCAATAGTAAGTCGTTCACTATCGAATTGAAAACCATAGAGTTTGGAGTAACTGAAAAAGAGTTTGAAAAAATGTCCGACAAGAAACAGGAGGAAACACTGGACAAAGGCCGTAAGTAATTTTAGTGTAGTTTGGAAATCCAACCGCTACCCGCAAGGTAAGTGGAACCAAAAAGAAGGAGAAAGAAATCATGGACTTAAAAGACCTTAAACCACAGGACGCATCTACTAAACTCGAAGAGCTAAACGGAGTAGCCGAGGCTGATCGCACTGAAGAGCAGAAAACGGACATTGAGCAGTTGACGACGTTTGTTACTGAAACAACTGAACTGACCGAACTGCGCGGCAATAGCGACCAGCTTGAGGATGACAAAGCCACTCGGCTTGTTGAACTCTCCGAGAAGTATGAAGGTGTTGATTTTGGAAAGGTTGACGATAAGAAGAAGGAAGAACCTCCGAAACCCGATGATGGAAAGCCTGCCGGGACGGAGCCGAAGAAATTTGCAGGCATCTACGAATCTGTCGAAGACCTTATAAACGGCATCAACTCGTCTGAAGAGGAACGCAAAAGAATCACAGGCGAATTAAGTGCCGAGGACAAGCAAGCGCTTGAGGATTATTATAAGGGTTCGCAGAGAGTAGTCACGAAGGCGGTGGATCTATCCAAGAAAACTGTAGTTAAGACAAAGGATATCGCGCAGATACCTCTTGAAGACAGAAGCCTCAATCAGATGACCGATGTGGAGTACGTCGAATGGCAAAAGAAAGAGCCTATCAAGGCTCAAGCTTGGGTCGTTCGCGCTACAAACCTATCATCGGCTCAGGCATTGTCGCGACAGAAGGTATTTGCGAAGTACCCAAATTGGCTAGCTATGGATCAAAGGTTTATCGTACCGAGTAAGGAGTTCCTCGAATTTGACCGCTTAGACCGGGAAAGCCCAGACAAGTACATCAATCTCCCAAATGGCCCAGAACTTTGCATGACAGATATGGAGGGTAGTTTAAAAATAGGTAAACCTGCAAAGGAACCTGTCAAACCGCCTGCAAAGAAGCCAGTAAAGAGCATGGCGCAGGGCGCAGCTGGGAAAGGTGCGTCTCCGGCATCCGGCAAATCCACAATGAGTGCGGAAGATTTTGAGGCATTAACTCCTGAAGAGCAAGAGGCACATAACGAAGGTAGTGTAATGGACAGAAAATAGGAGGATATATGTTAGATTTTCTTCGACTTTTGTTTGCGTCATTCAACGGGATGATTTCAAACTGTCGAGGGACTGTTTCAGACATTAACCCTACAACGGCCACAGAGCTTGATGACGCGATTCCAGAACATTGGGATACGAAAATCAGGCTCGATGCTACGAAGCAAGCGTTTTGGGGAAAAAGGTTTGAAGGCAAGCAGGGTTCGCGTATGCCTATCATAGTCAACAATGACTTCACGAAGATGCCGGGAGACGTTATCCACTTTCAGTTGATGAAAAGACTGAAATTGGCCGGTGTAACCGGAGCATCGAAGTTGACAGGCAACGAGGAAGTCCTGACCCTTGGGCAGTATGATCTCACAGTAGATTGGCTCAGACACGCGGTTGGGTTTAACAAGAGAGGAACGAAAAGGGCGAATTTCGATGCAGTAAGGCAGGCCGGTATCGAGCTTGCGGATTGGTTGGCAAGGAAAACTGATGATGCAATCTTCAAAGAAATGGTCATCACCAATACGCCGGATACGATATTCTCAGGCAACCAGACTGCAGAAGACGACCTGATCACCTCATCTGTGTTTAACACCAATTCGCTTGACAAGCTGAAACTCGCGCTTTTAAGAAAGGGTACGATACCTTTCCAGGTAAAGAGTGTCAATGGTATCACGTTGAAGTTCTATGGCGTGGTAATAGATCCCGTTGATGCCTTCAATCTGAGAGGCGATGAGGTTTGGCAGCAAGCACAGAAAGATGCAAACATCAGAGGGTTCGACAATCCGATATTCACAGGTGCGTTAGGTATTTACAACGGGATGATAATCTTTGAGTTCGGTAACGTAGCCGGTGAATTTGGTACCTATCTCAGGCCGGAAGCTACGCTTTCAGCTGACATAGCTGCTGACGGAGCTGCGACTGTAACGGTAACTGTAGACAGCAATACGAGCATTGACGCAACTGAGTTTTTCGCACAATCAAGTGGAAAGATTCAGATTGGCGACGAGGTAATGACGTACACAGCTACAACGGTAAATACCTTTACGGTAGCTTCAGGTGGAAGAGGCGCACTCAACACCACAAAACAGGCGCACTCAAGCGGTGATAGGGTTACGCAGAGGAACATCTCCAAGCAAATAGCATTCGGCGCGGAAGCGATTGTGAGAGGCTGGGGATTATTCCCGAAATCGACAAAAGACGTGCAGGATTATGGATTCCGATTTGGTGTCGGAATAGAATCAGTGTTTGGGGAATCCGTTGTGCAAGACACAAACGGGAAATTCCCGAACTACCTGATTTCCAAGTCATATGCTGAAAACCCCAACGTGGGATTATAAAGGAGGAGCGATGAGAAAACTATTCAGTATTCTTTTAATTGCTGCTCTCCTTCTCTGCGTGGGGAGTCCAGCATATGCGAGGGTTGGTCAAAGCCGGAT
>SDBT01002179.1_pt1 | contig 34912 bp, 34 predicted proteins | sample 2277101 | NCBI WGS metagenome assembly SDBT01 (sample SAMN10404973, study PRJNA504765) | marine sediment metagenome | isolation source: marine sediment core GS10_PC15, 103 cmbsf | place: Arctic Ocean: Southern Knipovich Ridge | collected 2010
ACACCTCGGCAAAGTCACGCACCGGCGCCAGGAGATCGGCGGTGAATTTCTCGCGGCACGTCTCGGCGGACATCGGGCATTTGGTCGTCACGTCCAGGCCGAAGCTGACGTGCCGCGGCGGGTGGCTCCGGGAGCCTTGCCCGTAGACGATGGCCGTCGCGTGCGGATCGAGTATCGCGTTCCACTCTCCGCGCATCCGCTCGAAGAACTGCCCGCACATCAGCACGAGCTGCTTCAACATGGCCGGGATCTCCGGGTCGGCCGTGAAAAGAAGCGCCACGTTGGTCATCGGCCCTGTGGCCAGCAGCGTCACCTCGCCGGGATTTGCGCGAATGACCTGGCGCAGGAACTCAACGGCCGTAGCGGGCGGGAAGTCCCGCTGGTGATCCCATTTCCCAAGCGCCTTGGCCTGCGAGGCTACCTTCTGCCGCATCGCCACCAGCAGCGCCTCGCCGCTGCCGGCGTGGACGGGCACCTCGTCGCGCCCGGCGTGGCGGCAGATGGCCGAGGCTAGTTGCGCTCGCTTCTGAGGCTCGCCCGTGACGGTTGTTATCCCAAGCAGTTCGCATCGCGGCTGGCTGAGCAGATACGCAAGCGCCACGGCATCGTCGATGTCCGAGCCGATGTCCGTATCGAAGAGGACCTTGATTGCTCCGTCGGCCATGTGAGTTACACTCCGTTACGCGCGTAAGTGGAAAAGAACGCCCCACGGCCCTGATATGGCGGGCCGTGGACTTCGCAGGCACCGGTCAGGATGGCGTCACTTTTTCTCGGTGGCCGTTTGCGCGGCGCCCTTTTGGTCGCGAGCCATCGCAATCACGCCGGTTCGGGCCAGCTCGCGTATGCCGTAGGGGCGCAGCAGGTCGATCAGCGCTTCGAGCTTTTCTTCCGTGCCGGCAAGTTCCACCAGGACGCTGCTGCGTGAGACGTCCACCACCCGCCCACGGAAGAGGCCCACCAGCGCGATAACCTCCGGCCGGCGCTCCGACGGAACGTGCACGCGAACCAGCATCAGGTCGCGCTCAACGTAATCGACGTCCTGGAAGTCGCGGACCTTCACCACCGGCACCACCTTGCCCAACTGCTTGCGGACCTGCTCCAGAACGCGGTCGTCGCCGACGACCACGATGGTCATCCTACTCAGTGCCGCATCTTCGGTCCGCCCGACGACCAGCGAATCGATGTTAAAGCCCCTGGCGGCGAACATCCCAGCCACCTGGGCCAAAACACCAGGCTCGTTCTGAACCAACGCACTAATGACGTGTCTCATCGGTCTATCTCCGTATCTCCGCAGATTGCGACAGGCCGCCGGCCGTCAGGCAAGCTTGCCCAGGTCGATCTCGCTGAGGCTCTTGCCCGGCCCGACGAACGGAAAGACGTTCTCTTCCGGCTCGACCTGGCAGGCCAGCACCACCGGACCGTCGTGCTTGAGCATCTCGGCGATGGCGTCTTTGACCTCCGCCGGATCGCTGATCTTCATTCCCTTGGCGCCGAAGCCTTCGGCCACGGCGGCAAGGTCCGGGCAGGGATGAGCCACGGCGCTGTACCTATGGCCGTAGAACATCTCCTGCCACTGCCGCACCATTCCAAGGTAGGTGTTGTCGAGGACGACGAACTTGACCGGCTGCTGATAGCGTACGGCCGTGATGACCTCGATCATCGTCATGCCGAAGCTGCCGTCGCCGTCGATGTCGATAACCGTCTTGCCCGGGTTGCCGAACTGGGCTCCGATGGCGGCCGGGCAGCCGAAGCCCATCGTGCCCAGCCCGCCTGAGGTGATGATCTGCCGCGGCCGGCGCCAACCGTAGAACTGCGCCGCCCACATCTGGTGCTGGCCGACGCCGGTGGCGACGATCGCCTCATGGTTGGTCATCTCGCCGACGGCCTCGACAACCTGCTGCGGGCGTATCTTGCCGGCCGGCGGCTCGTACTGGAACGGGTACTTCTTCTTCCAATCCTTGAGCTTTTTCAGCCACTCCGAGCGGTTCTTGGGCTCGATGAACTCCAGCATTCGCTCCAGGATGTCCTTGGCGTCACCGACGACGGGGATGTCCACCTCGACGTTCTTGGAGATCGAGGCCGGGTCGATGTCGATGTGGATGATCTTCGCATGCGGGGCGAAGGCGGCCAGATCGCCGGTGACCCTGTCGTCAAAGCGCGCCCCGATGGCGATCAGGCAGTCGCACTCCTGGACGGCGAAATTGGCCGTCGCCGAGCCGTGCATGCCGAGCATCTGGAGGCTCAGCGGGTCGGTCTCATCGACCGCACCCAGGCCAAGCAGCGTCGTGGTCGCCGGGAGCTTTCCCTTCTTGGCTACCGCCCGCAGCGCCTCGGAGGCCCCAGAGATCACCACGCCGCCGCCGACGTAGCACAGCGGGCGCTGGGAGGCGTTGATTGCCTCGGCCGCCATCTTGATCTGGCGAACGTGGCCTTCAGTTCGCGGCTTATAGCCAGGCAGGTGGAGGCTCAGGTCGGGCTCCTGCTTGAGCTTGTCGACGGTGGCGTCCACGGCGATATCGACCAGGACCGGGCCGGGCCGGCCCGTCCGGGCAATGTAGAAGGCCTCCTTGACCACCCGCCCGAGCTCCTCGACCCGCTTGACCAGGAAGTTGTGCTTGGTAATCGGGCGGGTCACGCCGGTGACGTCGGCCTCCTGGAAGGCGTCGTTGCCGATCAGGAAGCTCTTTACCTGACCCGTAAAGGCCACCAAGGGAACCGAGTCCATGTTGGCGGTGGCCAGGCCCGTCACAAGGTTCGTCGCGCCGGGCCCGGAGGTGGCGATCACGGCGCCGGTCCTGCCCGTGCTGCGTGCGTAGCCGTCGGCCATGTGCGCCGCGCCCTGCTCGTGCCGGGTCAGCACGAACTTGATCGGCGAAGTGTACAGAACGTCGAAGATCGGCAGCACCATCCCGCCGGGAAAGCCGAAGAGAATCTCAACGCCCTCTTCCAGCAGCACTTCGTGGAAGATCTCCGCACCGCTGCATCCAGCCAAACTGCGAGTCGATTTGCTCGCTTTCTTTGTCTTTTGTTGACTCATTACTCCATCCTCAGGAAACGCCTATGCTTGTATACCTCATTGATCGGCCGAGGGGGGCAGAAAACTCTACCGAACGCCAAGACGTCAACGGCAGGAAGTGCCCGACTCGGAGAATTGACTCGAAGTGCCGGCCGCTACGCCAAACCCCGCGCGCAGCGACCTAACGTACAATGACCAGACGGCTCCGGACGCCAGGTGACGCCGCTGGAGCCTCGCCGCAGACCGCGGACAACCCGGCAGGCATGCGCCTTATCAAGCCGGCAAACAAACATCCGAGTTGTTCCCTGGAAGCCATCATTGTTGAGTCCATAGTATCCCTGGAGCCGGACGCTGTCAAGACAGATCAGCTTGACCGGATGCAGCCGGGGCAGCCTGTTAAAAACGCGGCGGCCTTTCAAGACCGCCGCGCTGTTCCGAGAAACTCGGGGAGAGCGATGAGACAAATTTTCGTTCGATCTATCTTATCGGCCGGCCGATCTGCGCCGGCGCAGCAGCACCACTACGCCGCCAAGCGCCAGCATTGCAAAACTGGCCGGTTCGGGAATTTGGCTGTAATACTGCAAAAACTGATTTATTTGGGCGGAGCCAGCCACGCCACCGCTGACGGAGATACCCTTTAGGACCACAATCTCTTTGACTGGCCTGAAGTACTCGTGATCGACCAGGAATGCATCGCCGTCGCTTTTCTGCTTGGAAACGCCCAGAAGCGCCAGCAGCGCACCGCCCGTGGTGGTGACGCGCTCGTTGATTCCAGCGGCGCCCGTACCGCTGGCCGAGACAAGTTCCAGCTCGAGGTAAGCGTCCTCGATGTAGAGGTTCGAGTCCTCTGCAACGGCGACCTTGAAGCTGAAGTTGACACCGGCGAACTGACCCGACCCGGCAATGATCGAGGTGATAAATCGCAGCCCGTAGTGGCCGGTGACACTGTCCTGTCCACCCTGGACGAATATCTCAGACTCGTCCGGCACGAGGGCCCCGCCGCTGGCGAAGCTGAATACCTCAAAGTCGGAGAAGGTCTTGTCATCGACGACAAGATGGTTGCCGTCCAAAGAACTCAAGGCAACCGGGTCACCCGTTAGTGGAATGAAAGCAGCGACAGCAAGGTTGGACAGGCAGAGAATACATACCGAGACGACCGTTACGAAATGAGCACGCACACGAGCATGAGTCACGAGCACTCCTCCTTAGTTTCGCACAGAGAGCGATTCTCCTCATTGGACCAGCTGAGCTAACTCGGTCCACTTTACGTGAGCTTCCTCACAACCAACACATATGATATAGCTGATCTCCATTTTTGTCAAGCCAAAGGTGGGGAAAGTTCGCCGGGAATCAGATAATTCTGCCCTAAGGTGTTTACCTGATAATCGCCGCGATAGGCCGAAAACCCAGCCGAAATGCGTGGAAAACCGCGAAAGTCGGTCGTTTTCAAGGCAGGGCCCGGATTCGGCTGGCCGGGCCGAGATCGGCTCACTTCGTCGCAGATTGCGAAGGCCCGCGCGGTTTGACCCCCAGCGCCTCAGCCGCCCAGCTATCCCAGACGGCCACGCCCAGCGGCGAGCCGTCCGAGTGGTAGGGCGTCCAGGCGTGGATAAGCTGCTTGCGCAGCTCGGAATCGTCTTGGAAGTTCAGGCCAAACAGCGTCGCGGCGAGAAGCTGGCTGACGTAGCTGGCCGGCAGCGTGGTTTCAATGATGTTGCTGTACAAGAATTTTTCGCGGTCGACCTCGACGGCCGGCTGGCCGACCTCCCGCCGCAGCAGCGCCGCCTGCATCACGCCGACCATCCCACCGTGCGTGAAATGAGAGAGGTTGTCGTAATAAGGATACAGAAGCTCACCCAAGGCCCTGCGGGCCGGATCTCCCAGCATTCGGCAGGCCTTGGCCGGCGTCGGCATGTCGGCGATGTATCGCCTCTCCCAACGGGGATCCATTTCCTCGCCGTGGATCTGCGCCCGGAGGGTCTGCAATTCATCCTCCCAGACGTACATTTCCCGGGCGAATGTCCGCAGCATCGCGATGCCCGGCCCGTTCGGGCCGAAGTACTCACGATACGGCTCGAGGTGGCTCAGGGCGCTTTGATCGCGGAAATATTTTTCGGCGAATGCCTTCCAGGCGTTCTTGTGATAGCGCTTGCTCCAGCGCTCGGGGTTGTCCTCGATCAGCAAGGCCAGGAAGCACCGCTCCAACTGCACGCGGGTCAGCGGGAAGGCATCGACGGCCAAGTCCAGGCTCTTGGCGTCCTGGGCAACCAGCCGGCGGATCGAACGATGCGTACCTTTCATCGCCAGCAGCATGTGCACCTTGGTAAGCAGGAACCGGATCTCATCGAGAGACGTGCTCTGGCCGAGGAAGTCCAGCAGCTTTGCCGCTACGGCCTCGATGGCCTCGAAGGCCCGGGCGTCCAGCTCCTGAACGTGCGCCTTGAGGTCTGTCCGGGGGGCGCGCTTCAGCGGCGGCGGCACAGCCGCTGGCTCTTCGGCATATCTGTAAGGCCGCTTCGGCATATCCTCTTGATGGTACGCTTCCTCGACGAAAATGTGAACCCCGAACGACACCCGAGCACGAGGGGCCCTTATTCGTCCGGCGCCGAATCTCGCCTTGCCGTTTGGCGCCGCGGGCTATATTGATATACCGACAAACGCATGGTGAACGCGCACCACATCATCCTTACTGGATACAGGCATTGGCTGGGCCAGCTGCTTATCTGCCGCAGGCAGGCAGGTTTCGTGGCGATTGTCCTGGCGTGCGTCTGCGTGTGTGCGTTTGCCCCGCATACTGCCGAAGGCGCGGCGGCGTTTCCGACAGACGAGCAGGTGGAGGCGGCCATCCGCCGCGGGTTGGATTACCTCTTCGGCCGGGTACATCCGGCCGGAAAGTGGCAAAGCAAGTCTTCCAACTTTTATCCGGGCAGCGTCGAATCGTTGGTAGCCCTGACGGCTGCGACGGCCGGCGACGCCCACGACAAGGCCCGCGCCGCAGTGCTGCTCGCCCATCGTAGCGGCATCGAACCGCTGACCGTTTACGGAAGGGCACTGCGGGCGATGGTCTACGCCACCCAGCCAGGTCAGATCCACACAAAGGCCCTGGCCGCCGACGTGAAATGGTTGCTCGACCAGCGCCACAACGGAGGATGGGGCTACGGCCCGGGCCATCCGACGACGCAGCTTCGCCCTGATTGGACGGACAACTCCAACAGTCAGTGGGCCGTACTGGCACTGAGCGAGGCGTCCGCCGCCGGAGCGAGTGTGCCGGCGGCCGTCTGGCCGCAATGCGCAAGCTACTGGCAGAAGGCCCAGAACGCCGACGGCGGTTGGGGCTTTGAACCGTCGGGGAACCGCACCGTCCGCCTGCGGCCAGACAGCTACGGGACGATGACGGCCGCCGGCGTGGCAACAGTGCTTGCCCTGGTCGAGAAGGCCGCCATGGCCGAGCCGGCCTTCAACACCCAAACGCCGCGAAAGCCAAGTGCCTGTCCCTACCAAGCCTGCATCGCAGGCGGCCTGAAGTGGCTCCAGGAGCATTACTCCGTGGAGGCCGTGCCCGGATGGGTCTACGGGCAGGGGGACGAATGGCTCTACTACTATCTATACACCCTCGCCCGCGCCCTCAACGCAGCGGGGCGGCGAACGCTGGCAGGCCGGGACTGGTATGCGGAGATGGCAAGTAAGCTCCTAGCCGCCCAGCGGCCTGACGGCAGCTGGGGCGTCCCAGCCGACGGCGGAGAGCCCACCGACCCTATCGTCCGCACTTGTTTCGCCTTACTGTGCCTTGGCGAGGGGCGAAGACCCGTGCTGATCAACCGGTTGTCGCTTTCGCCTCAACCCCAGAGGGACTGCCGCGACGCCGCCAACATCGCCCGCTGGTTCTCCCGCCAGTTCGACAGGCCCGTCACCTGGCAACTGCTTTCGCCGGCCGATGCCGACCTGCCGGCCGCATTGGCCGACGCACCGATCCTCTACGTCAACGAAAGCGGCGAGGCCACATTCAGTGAGTCGCTGAAACTCCCGCTGCGAAAGTTCATCCTCAATGGCGGGACGATCCTCATTCAGCCGTTCGGCTGCGACAAACAGTTCTCCAAGTACGCCCGCAAGTTCTTCGGTGAGCTTTTCCCGGAGTTTCGCCAGATGTCCCTGCCGGCAAGCCACCCTCTCTACCGGGCACAGTTGCCTATCTCGCCGAATGAGCGGCCGAAAGCTCACGGGCTGGCCGACAACCTGCGCACCCGCATCATCATCCTGGAATCCGACCTCAGCGGCCCTTGGCACCAGAACCGCTGGAAGAGCTCCTTTGAGGCGTTTTACTTCGCAGCCAACCTGGCCTACTACACCACGGACAGGCGCCCGCCGCCGGGCAAACTTACCGTCCGCCGCCCGCAGGTGCCGCTGGAGAGCCCGCAGCGATGGATCACAATCGCGCGCGTCCGCCATCGGGGCGACTGGAATGTCTGCCCTCAAGCGATCGACCGCCTCAGCCGCATGCTCATCGAAACCCGCGGCATTGGCGTGCGAGAGGCCGAGGCCGTGGACTTGCGCCACGAGGTCCCCCAGACGATAGAATTGCTCTGGATCACCGGCTTGAGGTCACCGAATTTCGGCACCGAGCAGATAGGCTCTCTGAAAAGCTATGTCGAAAAGGGCGGCACCGTATTCATCGACTCAGCCATCGGCAAGCTGGGCTTCTTCGCCGGCGTGCGATTGATGCTTCGCAACGCATTCGGTGACGAGGCGCTGAAGGAGCTTCAAGAGACCTCGCCGCTGATCACCGGCCAGTTCGCAGGCGGCATCGGAAACGACATCCGCAAGGTTACCTACAGCCACTCCGTCGTTGCCCGTTGGCCGAGGCTGCGTGAGCCTCGGCTGTGGGCCGTGGAACGGGCCGGCAGGATCGCCGTGGTGGTCAGCCAATACGGCGTGAGCTGCCCTGTGGAAGGGATTCCAACGTTTGGCTGCCAAGGGCTCAGCACACGCGACGCCCGCAAGCTGGCGGCCAACGTTGCGCTCTACGCCGTCATGGGCACGCAAAACGCCGCCTCGCAGGCGAGGCCAAAAACGCAGTAACGCCCACCTGTAGATAGCCCCTTATGGACTATCGTACGGTTCGGTTACATTGCGCTGCCAGGTGGCGCTGAACTGCACACAGTTACCTAGAGTTCTTCCCCTGAGCGGGTGTATTCGCGAAAGGCCTCGAGCAGCTTGCGCGTAATGGGACCGGGCTGACCCGTGCCGATTGCCTTTCCGTCGATTTTTGTCACGGAGATGACCTCGGCGGCTGTCCCGGTCAGGAAGCATTCGTCGGCTGCGTAAAGGTCTTCGGGCATGATGTTCTTCTGTTCGGCTGGGATCTCCAGCCGCTCGGCAAGGATCAGGACCACCGCCCGGGTGATGCCCTCGAGGATGCCTGCGCTGGCCAGCGGGGTGACCAACTGGCCGTCCTTGACGATGAAGAGATTGACGCCGGTGCACTCGGCCACGTTGCCCTGCGCGTTTAGCATGATGGCCTCGGCGACGCCGGCATCGATCGCCTCGATCTTGGCAAGAATGTTGTTGAGATAATTCAGACTCTTGACTGATGGTTTGAGCATGCTGGCCGAGGTGCGAATAGTCTTGGCGATGATAACGGCCATGCCCTTCTTGTACATCTCGTCCGGGTAAAGCGCGACCTGGTCGGCGATGATGAACGTGTTGGGATCGGGGCACTTGAAGGGATTCAGTCCCAGCGTGCCGACCCCGCGTGTGACGACCAGCCGAATGTATCCGTCCGTCACGCTGTTGGCCTGCAACGTCTCGTACATTGCGTCGATCAGTTCCTGCTTGGTGTAAGGGATGGCCAGGCGAATGTCCCTGGCGGAATTGAACAGGCGGTCGATGTGGGCCTGGGCCTGGAAGATCCTCTGGCCGTAAATGCGAATGCCCTCGAAGACGCCGTCGCCGTACAGCGTGCCGTGATCGAAAACGGGCAGCTTTGCCTCCCCCTTGGTCACGAGCTTACCGTTCAGCCAAACCTTCATATTGCGCTCCCGATGGCGTTGACAGCCCGGCCATAATAGCGGCGGAGCTGCGTTTCGGCAACGATCCGGGCCGGCAATCAGCCGCCCGGTCAAAGAGAGCCTTCGATCTCAACCTTCTTATCGGGCAAAGGCGGCGAAGGCTTTGGCGTAGTTTGCGGCCGTGCCGGTGTCGTAGGCCCGCCCGTCTATGCGGTAAAGAAAATATTCCTTCGGATGCCGCTTAAGCAGCATGGACTGGGCCTCGGCAAGCTCGATTTCGGCTCCGGCCGGGCGCTTCTGCCGGGAAAGGCCGGCCAGGCAGTCAAAAATCTCCGAGGTGAAGACGTAAATCCCGCAATGGGCCAGGAACTCACCGGCCGGCAGGTCAGGTGTGACGAGGCGCTCGTGTGCGGTTTCCAGGTCAGGCTTCTCGATGAAGTCCGTGCAGCGATATACGCGATTTTCGATAGGCTCACCGCAGGCGACGCCGACGCGAGGCAGTTCGTCGGCGCCTACCGGCTGCATGCCTACCATCGCCACGCCGCCGTGTTTGGCAAACGCCTCGGCCACCTGGGCCGCACAGGGGCGCCCGGCGGCAGCCGAGATATATACGTGATCGCCCAGCAGGAGCAGGAAAGGCTCGTCACCGATAAAGTCCGCCCCCTGTCGCACGGCCGCCCCGAAGCCTTCCGGGGCCTGCTGGACGGCAAAGTCGATCTCAGCTGGCAGGGCGGGCAACTGCTGGCCTCTGGCGGCGGCCAAATATCGCCGCACCATCTCCTCCTGCGAAGGCAAAACCACCAGCAGCACCTTTTCGGCGCCTGCTGCGGCGGCCTCGGCGCAGATCCAGTGCACCACCGGCACGGCGGCGCCGGGACCGGCCGGCAGCGGCAGCATAGCCTTGGGAATCACCTTCGTCAGCGGATACAGCCGCGTGCCGAGCCCGGCGATCGGGACAACTGCCTTGCCGATCATCGTCGATCTCCCAACTGAACCTTCCGTCTCTGGCAAATCATACCCAGCTGTGCTTTGGCAGTACAATGAGTTGTCTATCGGCGTCCTGGGCGATTACAATTGCCCGCGGGTAAGCCGAACCATGTCGAACCAACAGCGACAGGTGTGTTTTTCGGGCGCCGTGCAGGGGGTGGGCTTTCGCTTCACCGCCCGCCGGATCGCCGACCGCCATGACGTCACCGGGTACGTCAGAAACCTCCCCGATGGTCGGGTCGAATGCATCGTCGAAGGCGAAAGCAGCGAAATCGACGCCTTCCTGAAAGAGCTCAACCGCGCCATGGCGCCCTACATTCGCAGCCAGAGACAGAACGTTGCTCCCTACAGCGGTGAACTGGATTCATTCACGATCAGGTTCTAATCAGGCACAATGACACAACGGCCCACAAAGAGCGCCTTGCTCACGCCGCGCAGCGTTACATGGGGCAGTATCGTAGCCAATGCAGCGCTGGCGGCCGGAAAGATCTCCGCGGGGATCTTCTGCCCCAGCCAGGCCATACTCGCCGACGGCCTGCATAGCACTTCGGACCTGATCACGGACGTAGTTGTGCTGGCGGGACTGAAGGTCTCCCAAAAGCCAGCCGACTTCGGCCATCCTTACGGCCACCGGCGCTTCACCACGTTGGCGGCAATGTTCATAGGGTCGATCTTGCTGGCGGCTGGGGCGTGGCTGGCCTACAAGGCAATCTTGAGCCTAAGGAGCCCGCCTGCGGACGTGCGACCGGGCCTGCCCTTTTTGATCGCAGCCGCGACGATCCCCATCAAAGAGGTTTTCTATCAGATCACCCGCTACGTCGGCCGGCGAGAGTTGGACCTTTCGCTGCTGGCCAACGCCTGGCATCACCGCACCGATGCCTTTACGTCGCTCGCCGCGGCGGCGGGACTGGCAGGCGTGCTGCTGGGCGGGCCCACCTGGCAGATGCTCGACGCGGTAACCGCGCTGGTGCTCTCGGCCTTCCTGATCATCGTCGCGGCGCGGATCATCATATTCAGCGGATCGGAACTGGCCGATCAAGCCCCGAGCATCAAGACGCTGGCCAGCATCGAACGGGCGATGGCCGACACGCGCGGCGTAAGAAGCCATCACGCCTTCCGGGCCCGTCACGTCGGGGGAAAGGTCGAGATGGACGTCCACGTTCAGGTTGACCCCGCCCTGACCGTCGGCGAAGGCCACAACATCGCCTCAGCCGTCAAGCACGCCATCATGGAGGCCGATCCAGGCGTCATAGCGGTAATCGTTCACGTCGAACCGGTAAGAGAAAACAGAATAGGGCGGGGGATTTGACACCGGCGCGGCTCAATCAGCGCTCTTTAGCATGGAGCACAGGCCGCGGTTGTACGGGGCCTTGGCGGCGAGAACCTCCCGGATGAAATCACGAAACTTCCCAGCCGCCTCGCCCCAGTCGGTGTATTCGTCCATTTTCTCCAGCGCCTTGGCGGGGGTAAGTCGGCAGCGGTACGTCAGCCGGAAGGCCTCCTTAACTTGTTTGCGATCCTCCACCGAGAAGTCCGCCCTTCGCATGCCGACGACGTTCAAGCCGGCGACCCGATTGTTCTTGAGAAAAAGCGTAAACGGCGGAACGTGCGCGCTGGCGCCGGCGTTGCCCTGGCTCATCACGCCTTCGCCGACCCACGTAAACTGATGCACCAGGACGTGCCCGGAGAGGAACGTCCGCGGGCCGATCCGGGCGTGACCGCCCATCAGCACGCCGTTGCAGATAATCACTTCGTCGCCCACGACGACGTCGTGGCCGGCGTGGGAGAGGCCCATCCAGTAGGTTCGGTTGCCCACCACGGTGGCCTGGCCGGCAATGCTGGCCCGCGAGATGGTCACGCCCTCGCGAAACACGTTGCCGTCACCAATGCGAAGATAGCTAACCGTCTCGGCATCCCACCTCAGGTCCTGCGGCTCGCCGCCCAGGACCACGTTCGAGTCGACGAAATTGCCCTCACCCAGCGCAGTGTAGCGCCGGACAACCACATGCTCACGCAGGACCGATCCGGCCCCAATCGTCACGTCCGGCCCGACAATGCTGTACGGCCCAATCTCCACTTCCGGGGCGATCTTCGCACGTGGATCAACAATCGCAGTAGGATGAATCTTCGACATCGGTTTACTCCAAGCCGGCGCCAATACCTTCTCAGCCGCGAACGATTTTATTTCGCAATGGGTCCTCTGGCAAGCAACCAGTAGTCAAATACGCCGGCTATTCGCCCGCACCGGCCAATGGTATAATGCTGCGTTGCCATGAAGGACACCATGCAGACCGATTCTTTGATTGAGCTTCTGGCTCCCTATGCCCGCGAGATCGAGCAGTACCTCCGGCGCTGGCTGACCGAGTCCGGCACCCCCCCGGAGCTGGCCGAGGCGATGCGGTATTGCGTCCTTGACGGCGGCAAGCGGCTGCGGCCGGCTCTGGTGCTGCTTACCGCAGAGGCCGCCGGCGCGAGTGAAATCAGCGAGCTGACAGCCCGAGCGGCCGTGGCCGTGGAACTGATCCACTGCTACAGCCTAGTCCACGACGACCTGCCCTCGATGGACAATGACAAGCTTCGTCGCGGCCGACCCACCGCGCACGTGCGGTTCGGCGAGGCGATGGCCATCCTGGTCGGCGATGCGATTCTGACCAGGGCGTTCGGCGTGCTGGGCGAAGCCGGCGGCCAGCGGGCGGCACGGCTTGCCAGCGAACTGGCTCGCGGAGCCGGCCCGGCCGGTATGGTCGCCGGCCAAGTCGCGGACGTCAACCTCTGCGACGTGCCCGCCGGCGAGCAGGGCGCCAACTACATCCCACTGCACAAGACGGCGGCCCTGATCCGCGCCGCGGCGCGGATGGGCGCGATCTGCGCCGAGGCCGACGACGACAGGCTCCAGGCAATTAGCGAGTATGCCGAATCGCTGGGGCTGGCCTTTCAACTGATCGACGATCTGCTCGATGTAACTGGCACGGTGGAGATCCTCGGCAAGAAGACCGGCAAGGATCTATCCAGCGGAAAGCAAACTCAGGTGGCCAAGCTCGGCGTGGACCGCACCCGGGAACTTGCCGACGAATTGACCCAACGCGCCGGCCAAGCGCTTAGGGGTTTCGGCCAAGACGGCCGAAGGCTCAGAAAGCTCGCCGAGCTGCTGGCGGAAAGAAACCACTGACAAAAATGGACAAGAAGCAGATTCTCGATCGGATCATCTCGCCCCACCAGTTGAGGCGCCTAAACGAGGAAGAACTCGCTCAGCTAGCCAAAGAGATCCGCGAGAAGATCATCGAAGTGGTCTCCCGACAAGGCGGGCACCTGGCCAGCAACTTAGGCGTGGCAGAGCTAACCATCGCGCTGCATTACGTGCTGGACTTTTCGGACGACCGGCTGCTTTGGGACGTCGGCCATCAGTGCTACGCCCACAAGCTGCTGACCGGGCGCGTGGGGCTCTTCGAGACGCTTCGCCAGGCCGGCGGGATCAGCGGCTTTCCCGCACCGGCCGAAAGCCGCTACGACCTGTTCGCCACCGGGCATGCCGGCACGGCGATCTCGACGGCCGTGGGGTTGGCCTGGGCGGACAAAGCCAGCGGCTCGAATCGAAAGATCGTCGCCGTTGTCGGCGACGCCAGCATCGCCAACGGCCTGGCCCTGGAAGGCATCAACAATGCCGTCATGCTCGATCGGCAGTTCCTGATCATCCTCAACGACAACTCGATGGCGATCGACCGCACCCAAGGCGCTCTGGCCAGGGTACTCGACCGCATCCGAATGACCCACACCTACAGCGACCTGAAGCAGTCGGCCGAGCACCTCCTCCAGCACATCCCGCTGGGCGGAGAGATTTCCGAGGCCCTTCGCAGCATTAAAGACGGACTGAAGACCACGCTGCACGGCGGCCAACTCTTCGAGGCGCTGGGGATTGCCTATTTTGGCCCGGTCGACGGACACGACATCGGCCAGCTAGTCCGCATGCTAAGGCGCCTCACGAAGATCGACCAGCCGGTGCTGCTGCACGTACACACCCAGAAAGGCCACGGCTGCCAGTACGCCGTGGAGGACCCCTGCCGGTTCCACAGCCCCGCCGCTTATGTGCATCAGGGCGACAAGGCCCTGCTTAGGCCGCGCAGGCAGCCTACCTGGACGGAAGCCTTCGCCGATGCGCTGATCGAGCAGGCCAAGACCAACGACAAAATCGTCGCGATCACCGCGGCTATGCCCGACGGAACGGGACTGGCAAAATTCCGCCAAAGCTTTCCCGACCGCTACATCGACGTTGGCATCAACGAATCTCACGCGGTGGCGATGGCGGCCGGGCTTGCCAAAGCCGGCCTGCGGCCGGTCGTGGCCATCTATTCCACATTCATGCAACGGGCGTTCGATCAGATGTTCGAGGAGGTGGCATTGCAAGAGCTGCCCGTTCTGGTGTGCTTGGATCGGGCCGGACTGGTCGGCTCGGACGGCGCGGTGCATCATGGCTTTGCCGATATCGCCTACCTCCGGCCGCTGCCGGGAATGGTCTTGATGGCCCCAGCCGACACGGCGGAACTGCGGGCTGCGATGGACCTGGCCCTTTCGCTGAAGAGCCCGGCGGCCATCCGCTACCCCCGCGACGAGGTGCCCGCTGAGCTGGGCGGCGACTGCCCGCCATTCCAACTCGGCAAGGCCCGCGTGCTGCGCCGAGGCAACGATGGAACCTTGCTTTGTTACGGGATCATGGTCACCCCGGCGCTGGCCGCGGCAAGGCTGCTGGAAGAAGAAGGCCTGCAAGTAGCCGTCGTCAACGCCCGCTTCGCCAAACCGCTTGACGTGACGCTGGTCGCAAAACTGATCGGCTCGGGCAAGCCGCTGATAGTTTGCGAGGATCATGCGAGGATCGGCGGGTTTGGATCGGCCGTGATGGAGCTGGCCGCCGCCCGCGGACTGGACGCCTCAAGGGTGCGCCTGCTCGGCATACCGGACCGCTTCATCTTGCACGCCTCGCGCCTGGAGCAGATGCTCGAAGCCGGCCTGGATGCCGCCAACCTCGCTGCGACACTCAAGGACATGATCCAGCATCCTTCCGAGATCAAACGCTACATGTAACCTGCCCACTTGCTCTTAGATGATGAGCATCGCATCGCCGTAGGAGTAGAAGCGATATCCCAGCCGGGCAGCTTCAGCGTAGGCCCGTAGGATCATCTCCAACCCCTCTGTCTTGCCCGGGCAGCAGAACGCAGCGGCCAGCATCAGCAGCGTGCTGCGGGGCAGGTGAAAGTTGGTAACGAGGGCCTCCACGGCGTAAAACTCAGCCGGAGGATAAAGGAACAAGTCCGTCCAGCCGCCGGTTGCAGTAAACTCACCGCCCTGTAACCGGCGGGCGACGGCCTCCAGAACGCGAACCGAGGTGGTGCCGACAGCGACGATGCGTCGGCGGTCACTGCGGGCGGCGTTTAGCTTCTGTGCGGCTGCGGCGGGCAGTTCGTACCATTCTTCATGCATCTTGTGTTTCGAGAGGTCTTCGCGCCTGACCGGCTCGAATGTGCCCAGCCCGACGTGCAGCGTGACGGTGGTTTTCTCGACGCCGCGCCGGGCCAGGCGTTCGAGGACCGCGTCCGTAAAGTGCAGCCCCGCCGTTGGGGCGGCCACCGCGCCGGGGCGCGAGGCGTAGACGGTTTGATATCGCCGCCGGTCGGCTGCTTCCCGCGAGGAATTCTCGCGACGGATGTAGGGCGGCAGGGGAGTGGTCCCAGCGCGGTGGAGTATTTCGACGGCCGGTGCGGCAGGGCGAACAGTCACTCGCCATCTGCCTTCGCCCAGATTCTCCCCGATTTGCAGCTCCACCTGATCGGCGCCGGTAAGCGGCAGCGATTCGCCGATTCGACAGCGGCCGGCATCTCTAAGCAGAACCTCCCAGCTGGCTGTTTCGATCTCGCGCAGGAAGAGACCCTCGATCCTTGCGCCGGTCCGGCGGCGGCAGGAGAACTTCGCCGGGATCACACTTGTGTCGTTGAGCACCAGCAGGTCGGCCGCGCCGAGCAACTCGGGCAGCTCGAAGAATCTTCGGTGTTCGACCCGGCCGTCCGCGCGCGACAGCACCATCAGCCGGGATTCGTCGCGCCGCTCAAGAGGCATTTGGGCGATCAGCTCGTCGTCCAGCGGATAGTCAAAATCGCTTGCTTTCAGTGCCATCTCTCACCGGCCAAGCCGACAGGCCCCAGCGGTAGGCCGCCGGCAGCATACCCACAAGTTGTAGCCCAAAATCTGAACAATTTAACCCATTATTCTAGTTGCTGTTAATTCGATCTTGCACCGGTTATTCACAAGTTCTGAACATCGCCGAAGCGAAGGCAATTCTCCAGAAGATTTGGCCAAAACGTACCAACCCGTGGCAATCAGAGGAAATGCTCCCAAAGTTGTTGGAGCAATTAGGCCGATAACTGCAATCATAGATACGTTCCACACCCGCGCTTAAAACGGAGAGGTTCAAGCAGGCCCATGGCCGCCGGTCAGTTCAAGAAAGAAGTTCGCAGGATCTCGACCATGGACCGAATAAGTCTGGTGCGAACGTTGCGGGGCCTCCACTGCAACTTCGAGCTGGACTTCACCGACGAATTCCTAAAGAGCGTCAGCTTGCAGCGTCTGCGACACATTGTTACAGCCGCCATGCTCCACGCCCACGAGGCCCCATCTGCCGGCAAGTCCACACGCACTGCCTAAAAGCTACATCGAGACGAACTGGACCTTCTCTCTATTTGACCGAATTCCAAACCCCAGCTTCGAAGGTACACACGCCCTCGGCACGTTCGCGCCTGCAATCGCGCCCATTGTCCCCGCCCAAAGTCCCTCTCATTCAGGCAAAGCCATCTGCGTAAATTCTCTTAGGTCCGCCAAGAGATCCTCTATGTTCTGCTTGGTCAGATGCCTGAGCCGTGGAAAGGAGCTCATTTCAATGAATGGTTGATTTTTCCAGTTGAGCCTCTTTCCCGGTAGCATTCGCCGAAAATCGTCCTCGTGGTAATCGGCATGCCATGAGGTCACCTTCCGCGGTTTTGCCTCGGGGATATTCAAGGCTGCGGCCTTGGCGAGGTATTCCCGCCTGGCCTGTGCCGCTTTACTGGGGAGCGAATCTTCGGGAAATCCGCTCACAAGTCTGTGCATCGCGTAGAAGAGGAATTTTCGGTTCACAGGTCCGGTGCCTGCCTCGTCCGGCTCGTCATCAGGACTGCCCTGTGTGGACAACTGGGCGAGCGTGGGCAGGGAGTGCGAGGCATTTATTTCCGATAGGATGTAGACGGCCACCGTGCTACGGACTTTAGCTTGGGCGACTTCTTCCAATTCGGACGTTATATACCAACGCAGGTATTTCGTACGTTCGTTCCTCTCCCGGAGCTTTTCGTCGAACGTGCTTGCCATGGACGTAAGCTGTCCCTGCAAGAAGGCGGCGACTTTCCGGGGCTCAGACCTCGCATCGGCCAGCAGCTTTCGCACGCGGGTCAACTTGAGCAGCATCGCTCTGTCAGAGGTATACATGCCGAATACAAGCAACCGCGAGCCCATAGCCGGCATAAGCATGACCAGGCTATCGTTATCCGCCAGACGCAAGAAAGTCTCTTCGGGCGTCTCTTTCCGTATTCGTTCCTGGAGACGTGCCCTTCCGGGATGAACGGGGTTTTCCAGCACCGCTTCCGCTCTCTGGGCCATTGAATCCAAGAGTGGTTCAGCAACCTCCGCAATCTCCAGGTTGTCGTGAATTTGCTCCCGCTCGGATTCAGCGGTAGCAGTGCGTGCTTGTCGGCTTGCCCTGGCGCCCGCCTTGAGATCCGCTTCATCGGGATTCGCACCTGAAAGAGAACCAGTAGTCTGTCCCGACTCGCCGCGAGTGCCGCTTGAACCAGGTGTTCCTTGCAATACCAAGGTAGCTATAATGGCGGCCAAAGCGGCAATCACGACTGCACAGAGTAGTTTCGTTTTCTTTGACATAGTCTGTTTCCCCTTGCGAAAAGGCCCTGACGCCTGCTAGCCGACCACACGTGCGACGGGCTGGAAGCCACTACTACTTCAACAATTATACGGGCGGCACGTCAAGACAACCATCTACCTGCGCTATTCTTGCTCGCGTTATTGCGAGGCGCCAGGGCAACACCGGGCAACAGAGTCAAAACCCTGTCCCGTCGAAGCGCTGGGCATATGGAGGCACTCTGAAGTAGCAAGAGCCTCTGTCGATGAAGCACTTGATCTGTGCCGAAACTCCGTGCCAATATACCGGCGAAGCAATGACGACGATATCGGCATTGAGGAACCGTTCGAGCACTTCGGGCATATCATCGTCGTGGCGCGCTTGGAATGGGGTTTTCCCTTGATACGCCAAACCTCCCTCGCAACCATGTGATTCGCAAGGCCAGCTTGTGGCCGGTCCTGCCGACGCGGCGAACTTCTTTGAGGTGTCCGGTTAGGCCCAGAACAGAGTGAGGAAGATGGCTTTGTGAAAAATTTCGCAAATTGCTTGACCCGCCATAAAGCAATTCAGTAGTCTTAAGCTGATGCTCAGCATTTGGGCCTGAACAGTTGTTTACCCCTTGTGCTGCATTGCTTATAGGTGTCTTTTGCCAGAGGAGCGGCGATGGCCCCCTACTACATACCAGAGACGAAGTTGTTGGAGCTGCTCCGGCGGCCTGCTGGTATGCCCGTATTTATGCCCACCGAAACTAACGCCTTGAGCTGGCTCGATTGTCTCGATCCCGAAAAGGGCTCAGCGTCGCTGGCCGCTTTGGGCAAGCCGCGCTCTGCGCAGAGCCCCAAGGGCTTCTTCCTGCCGGCGTGCGAGTCGGTGGGGCGTTACGGCTCGTCGCAGCAACCGGCGACGGCCGTCGAAACAGCCCAAACCGTAGTGGTGGGCATTCGTGCCTGCGAGCTAAGGGCATTGAATTATCTGGATCAGGTCATGCTGGAAGGGGAGTTTGAGGACCCGGCCTACCGCGCACGTCGGGAAGGTATGTTGCTTATCTCCTGCGACTGTGTGGATTGCACCGAAACATGTTTCTGCCCGCTGGTCGGCGGCCAGCCATACGCGACCGAAGGCTTTGACATAAACCTCACTCCCATGCCCGACGGTTACCTCGCAGATGTCGCCACGCAGCGCGGGAGTCAGTGGCTGGGCGAACCGGCCGAATCGGGCCTTTCCGAGGCAAGCCCTGCGCACATGGCTCGCCGCGATCAGCTCCGAAAGGAAATGGTCGATCGCCTCGAGAAGCAAAACGCCCAGTTCACGTTTACCGCCGACGACAAGAACTCGCCCGAACTTCCCAACGACAGCGACGAAGCCTGGCAGCAATTCGCTGCCGACTGCGTGGAATGCGCTGCCTGCACGAACATCTGCCCCACCTGTCACTGCTTTTATTTGTACGACCAGTTGCTTGGCCCGGAGGCCTTCGAGCGGGTCCGCACGTGGGATAGTTGCCTGCTGAGCACGTATCACCGCATGGCCGGCGGCGTGAACATGAAGCTTTCCCCCCGTGCGAATCTCTTCAGCAGGCTGGCCAATCGCGTTCTGCATAAGTTCACGTATTCCCCGCAACAGTACGAGTTGCTAGGCTGTGTGGGCTGCGGGCGCTGCATCGACGCCTGCCTTGGAGCAATTGACATCCGCAACGTGGTTCAAGATCTGAGCAAATGAACGATAACCCATACATACCCCTGCCGGGAAAACTCGCCGAGGTGATCGAAGAGACTCCGACGATCAAGACGCTCGTGATCGCTCCAGGAGAGCCGGTGGAGTTTAAGGCCGGACAGTTCGTTCAGTTGACGCTGCCAGGTGTCGGCGAGGCGCCGTTTACGCCCTCCAGTTCCCCGCTGGAGCCGGATCGCCTGGCCATCACCGTTCTCAAGACCGGCACGGTGACCGATCGACTGCACGAATGCCAGCAGGGCCAAACGCTCGGCCTGCGCGGGCCGTTCGGCAAGGGCTATCCGCTCGAAAAACTCAAAGGCAAGGAAGTTTTGATCGTCGGCGGAGGCGTGGGCTTAGCACCGCTGCGGGCGCTGATCCTGGCATTGCTGGCCGACTTGAAGGCGATCAAGCGGATGAGCATCAAGTATGGCGCCAGGTGCACGGAAGAGCTTCTCTACCGCAACGAGTGGAAGGCCTGGACGAAAAACGCCAAGGTGGACTTTACCTCTACGATCGATAATCCCCAGGAGGGCTGGACCGGCCGGACCGGCGTGGTCACTACACTGCTGAGCGGCCTGGACATCGACAAGTCGAACTGTTTTGCGTTCGTCTGCGGACCAAGCGTGATGCTCAAGTTCACCACGTTCTCCCTGATCGACGAGGGCTTAACTCCGGATCAGATCTACCTGTCCATGAACCGCCGCATGAGTTGCGGCATGGGCCTTTGCGGACGCTGCAATATCGGGCCGTATTACCTCTGCAAGGACGGTCCCGACATGAACTACGCGGTTGTTCAGGATTATCCGAATGTGTTTTAGGAATTTGTCAGCACCAAGAGACAACCTATTGCGTCGAGATACCCAGCAATGATTCGCACGCGTCAGATGCTTAGATCGTCCCGCTGTACGCTATGCCCGGCGGTCTGTGAGATTTCTCTCCTTCAGGCCGGCCCGGACATCTGGCGAACGGAATATCCTCTAATTGAAGGCAGCGGTCTCTGTCCGCGCGGCAGCGCCCTCGGAGAGTTGCTGAGCTGCCGCAGCCGCATTCTCGCCCCGGCTGAACGCTCAGCGGGCGCCCTCCGGCGGATCGATCTTACCTCCGCATGGGAAAAGATTCTCCAAGCCGCCGGCGACGGGATCATCTTTCTTCTGGATGCGGCGAACGTTCCCTGCCAGCAGATGAGCCAGGCCGCCGCGTGGTGTCGCGCCTGGCCCAAAGCCCAGATCAGTTTCGTCATCGAGCCCGCCGACGAGCAGCTTCTTCTGGGCACCGAGGCCGCCGGGGCAAATTACCTCACCAACGACGATCTTGCCAGCTGCGACGGCTTCCTGATCATCGGCGACGCCTTCGCAGCCAACCCCATCTGCGCCCGTGCCATCTTCGACCGCCGCAAGGAACAGCCCCGCATGCCGATCGTCGTGATCGATCCGGCGGCAGGGACGGCCGCCAAATTCGCCTCCCACCGCCTGGAGACCCCTGTCGGCATGGAGCTGCAATCGCTGATGGCCGTTGCATCCCAGGCCGACGTGAAGGTCGATAGCCTGGGCGACCTCGCTGCAGCCAAGGCCGCCGTGCCTTCGGCAGAGGCCGGGGCGGCCCTAGCCAAGTGCAAGCGCCTGGCCGTTCTGGTCGCGGCGGAGTACGGCCGATCGGCTGCGTGGCGGCAGATCGGATACCTGGCGGGTAAGTTAGCCGGCGCCCTCGGCGGTGGCGTGGCCACCCAGACCGTCGGGGCAAATGCGCTGGCGGCCCTGAGGCTGGCGGAAAAGCTCGGGGCGATTTCCCTGGCATCCGCCATCTCGGAAACTTCAGCCTTGCCAGTAGCGATAGGGGCCGATGTTCTCGGCATGCTGGGCCGGCAGGAGCCAAAGATTCGCGTCGCCGCTGCCGCCCTGCCCAATCGCACTACCGAAGCTGCCGACCTGCTGCTGCCAGCAGCGCTGCCGTGCGAGCTTGGCGGAACATATCTACAAGCCGGTAAGGATCAAATTGAGATCTCGCCGCTGTTGCCGCCGCCGGCCGGCGTGCCCACCCCGGCGGAGATTGTAGAGGCGCTGGCAAAGGCAGCCGGCATCGCCAAACCGGCTTCAGCGCCGAAGGTCGCGCTGAAACCGCTCAAGGCAGAAGCGCCCGCCGCAGCCCCAGCGTGGTCCGATCCCTCTCGGCCGCTGCTTCTGCTGGGTCGCCAGGCGTCGCAGGCCGGCTGCGGGGCACTTACCGTGCACGACTCGTGGCAGGCTTCAGAGCCTTACCCCGAATTGCGAATCTCGCCGGCCGACGCCAGGCAACTCAACGTGATCAGCCAAAGGGAACCGGAGCTACTGACCGCCGCCGTGAACGGCAAGACTCTTCAGGTGCGCCCTCGCGTGGCGCCGGAGCTTTCGCCGGGAACTGTCGTCCTGGCTGAAGGCCTGCCGGAATGCCGCAGCTTGATTCCCTCGGCACCCGACGAAGCCGGCCAGGCCATGGTCGCCCTGCCGGCCACCGTGGAGCTCTCGCGCTTGGAGGCACCCTCGGGGCCTCCAACGGCATGGAATAAGTGACAAAGATGGAAACAGCAGCGTCGGATAAAGCGTCTCTCATAGCCAAACGCGTCCTGATCGACATGGATCGCTGCATCGAATGCCGTTCGTGTGCGGCGGCTTGTTACGCCAGTCACGCCAACATGCCGACGGTCAATTTCGCCCGATCCGGCCCGGCAATGCTGCCGCTGATCTGCCGGCAGTGTAAGGCCGCCTCGTGCGTGGACACCTGCCCGGTCGAAGCGATGTTTCGCGACGAATACGGCGTCGTGCGTCGGCGCCTGTTTCGCTGCATCGGGTGCGGCTCCTGCGCCAGGGCCTGCCCGTTCGGCGTCCTGCCGAACGTACAGAGCGGCGTGCCGGCCGGCTTCAGGAGCCCCGAGCAGATAAGCGGGCATCAGATCGCCAAATGCGACATGTGCGCGGACCGCACGACCGGCAATGGCGATGCGGTGCCGCGATGTGTGGCTGCCTGCCCGGCAGGGGCGCTGATCTTCGCCGACGAGCATGAGGCCGCGAAGGCTCACCTGGACGTCCTCGGCGGACGCACCACGGGTGAGGATCCTTTCAAGCGAAGGTGAACAGATGGGTTCGACCATTCTGATTTTTATCGCCGCTGCGTTTGGCACGCTGGTGCTGGGCATGGCCCTTAAGTGGGTGGACCGCAAGGCCACGGCCATGGTGCAGTGGCGCGTCGGCCCGCCGTGGTATCAGCTCGCGGCCGACGTGATGAAGCTGATGGGCAAGGAAAACATGATGCCCGTCACGGCGCGTGGAACGGGCTTTCTGCTGGCGCCCGTGATAGCCCTGGCCGCGACGGGCGTAGCCGCGGCGATCCTCTGGCACGCCACGATCCGCCCCGGTCAGACGTTCCTCGGCGACCTGATCGTCGTGATCTACCTGCTGATGGTGCCGGCACTGATGATGATTCTGGGGGCCTCGGCCAGCGGTAATCCACATGCCTCCATCGGTGCCAGCAGGGAGATGAAGATGCTGCTGAGCTACGAGCTGCCGCTTTTGTTGGTAATCATGGTGGCCGTGGCCCGCAGCGACTGGACGCTTCGGCTGGGCGCCATTGCCGGCTCGCAGGCCCAACCGGTTCTGCTCAGCATCTCCGGCGCGCTGGCGATGGTCATTGGAATTCTCTGCATGCAGGCCAAGCTCGGCCTGGTCCCATTCGACCTGGCAGAGGCCGAATGCGAGATCATGTCCGGGGTGTTTGTGGAGTATTCCGGCCCGTCGCTGGCGATGTTCCTCATGACGCGTTTGATGCTTCTGGCGCTGATGCCGCTGCTGCTGATCCTGATATTCTGGGGCGGGTTGTACACCGGCGCATGGTGGGGGTATGTCACCTTCATCTTGAAATATCTGGTGCTGGTGGTGCTGGTGACCTTGATTCGCAACACGAACCCACGGCTTCGGATCGACCAGATGATGCGGTTCTTCTGGTTCTCTCTGACGCCGGCGGCGATTGTGGCGGTGATCCTGGCACTTGTGGGCATGGCGAAGGGTATCTCATGGCTTTGATGAAAACCCTTTTCAAGATAGCGTTGCGCAAATCGTTGTGGGTCTACCACGTCAACGCGGGGGCCTGCAACAACTGCGACATCGAGGTGCTGGAGCTGCTCACCCCGCGATACGACATCGAGCGGTTCGGGATGATCCTCGTCGGCTCGCCCCGGCACGCCGACGTGCTGGCCGTTACCGGCGTCTGCACTCGACAGATTATGCCGCGCCTGCAGGAAGTATACATGCAAACCGCCAAGCCGTGCGTCGTGCTGGCCATCGGCTCCTGTTCATTGGCCCAGGGCATCTTCACCGAGGCCTACCACGTGGGCCTGCCGGTTGACGAGACCATCAAGGCCGTCGATCCCAATGCCATCATCATGTACGTGCCGGGCTGCCCGCCCAAGCCCGAGGCCATGATCGACGCAGCCGTCAAGGCAATGGAATTACTGAAAACGTTGTAACCGGCCGGGATGTTCGCGCGGCCGGAAGGAGTATTTGTGATGACTGTGGCACAAAGTCAGACCGAAATCCCTTTGATGGGGTTTGTCGGTGAGGTCCTGGAGGCCCTCGGCGATATCGTCACGGAGCTGCACCAGTGCGAGGCGCGAAGGGGAATCGCCCGGATCGACGCGGCCAGAACGGTCGAGGCTGCTGCCAAGCTCTTCGCGATGGAAGGTTCGCGCCTGGTGACGGCCACCGCCGTAGAGGTCCGCGACGGCATCGACGTGCTGTATCACTGGGCCTTCGAGCCGGCCGGTGTGGTAATCACCCTCAAGGTGCTGGCGGCCCGGCCGGAGCTGGCGGTGGATTCCATCGCCAACATCATCCAGGCGGCAAACTGGATCGAGCGCGAAATGCACGACCTGATGGGGGCGAACTTCCGCGGGCATCCCGACATGCGCCGGTTGGTCCTCGACGACACTTGGCCGGAAGGCGTCCATCCGCTGCGGAAGGACTTCGACCAGATACTCGATCGGCCGCCGCTGCCTCCCACCCAAACCCCGCCGGACGTGCAAGACCAAAGGAGGGCCGAGAAATGAGTCACCGAACGGTTGTCAACATCGGCCCGTACCATCCGCTTCAAGAGGAAGCGGAATTCTTCCAGCTTTACGTCGAGGGCGAGACCGTCGTGGACGTTGACGTGCGGCTGAGCTACAACCACCGCGGGATCGAAAAGCTCGATGAGTCCAAGACGTTTGACCAGGTCCCGTTCGTGGTCGAACGGGTCTGCGGCATCTGCTCTGCCAGCCACCCGCTGGCCTACGTCCAGGCCGTCGAGGAGATCGCCCACGTAGAGGTGCCGGAGCGGGCGCTGTACCTCCGCACGATCGTCAACGAGCTGGAGCGAATCCATTCGCACCTGCTATGGGTGGGCCTGGCGGGGCACTTCCTCGGTTACAACACGGTCTTCATGTGGGCCTGGAAATACCGCGAACCGGTCATGGAGATTCTGGAGATCGCAACGGGCAGCCGGGTCAACTACGCCAACTGCAAGATCGGCGGCGTTCGCCGCGACATAACCGGCGAGCAGCTCAAGGAAATCGACCGCGCGTGCACGGAACTGGTCGGCCCGACGGAGATGCTCACAAAGGCCGTGCTGGACGACCCTATCCTGCACGCCAGGCTCAAGAATGTCGGCATATTGACCCCTGAGGCCGTCAAGGCCTACGGCGCGTTGGGCCCGACGGCTCGCGGCAGCGGCGTGCCCATCGACGTCCGCCGCGACGATCCCTACGCGGCATACGATCGCGTGGAGTGGCAGGTCTGCACGGCACCGGACGGCGACGTCTTCAGCAAGGCCGTCGTTCGACTGCTGGAATGCTTCGAGGCCGTCAAGATTATCCATCAGTGCGTGGAATTCTTGCTGAAGAATCCTGGCGGTGAGATTGACGCGAAAGTGGAGGCGATCCCGCCTGGCGAGGGCGTCGGTCGCGTGGAGGCCCCGCGCGGCGAGACGTTCCATTACGTCCGCAGCGACGGCTCAAATCGGCCCGTGCGGCACAAGATTCGCGCGCCCAGTTTCAACAACATCCCCACGTTCAAGGCCTCCTGCATCGGCCTGAAGATCCCCGACGTGGCGATCACGCTGGCCAGCGTCGATCCGTGCTATTCCTGCACCGAGCGGATGTGCATCGTCGCCGACGCCGATACGAAAAAGCCACTGTACAACTTTGCCGAGCTTGTCAGACTCTCCCAGCAGAAGACCGAAAAGATGCGAAGAACTTCTGCGAGCTTCCTGGCACCTGCAGAAACGACAAGAAAGGTTTGAGCCTGCAATGGAAGAAATCGTCGTCATTTTGGCCCACCCGCTGACCGCCCCGATTGTCATCGCCCTGGCGGCCGGGTTGCTGGCCTACATCCTTTCGCGCTGGTCGCCGTTCCTGTGCAAATTCCTGGCGCTGCTAGCCGGGGCGGCCGTCATCGCAGGCGGCGTAAACATACTTCAGTTTCCCACGGTAAAGACGTTCTTCTGGCCGTGGGTCAGGCTAACCCAGACCGTCCGGCTCGATCTGCAACTGGCGCAAACGACGCTGGGGATGGTGGTGTTGCTTGGATCGGGCGGCTTTGCGCTGCTTATCAGCATTTACAGCTTCCGCGCGATGACCGGCGAGCGCTGGGAGGGCAAGTTCTACGCCTACGTGATCTGGGCGTTGGCCGGGGCGTGCATCGTGGGCCTGGCTGGGAATCTGCTGGTGTTGCTGATCGGCTGGGAGCTGGTGACGTTGATGCTCTTTTTGCTGATCAACCAGGGCCGTCGCGACGCCCCCGCCGGGGCCGCCAAGACCTACGGGATGCTCGGCTTTGCCGACGCCTGTCTGCTGCTGGCCATCGCCCTGCTGGCGGCGATGCCGGGCGGCTCGGAAAACTGGTCCCTCACGCGTGGGGCGGTGGCCGTGAACTCGATGGGCGCAGCAGGCTACGCCGTGTACGTACTGATCCTCATCGCGGCCCTGGCCAAGGCGGGCGCCATCCCGCTGCATTCCTGGATCCCCGCCATCTCGAAGGACTCCCCCACACCGGTGATGGCCCTGCTGCCGGCGGCGCAGGATAAGCTCCTCGGCATCTACCTGCTGGCTGTCCTGGTGCTGCGAATGTTCAAACCAGATTGGACGATGCAGGTGATCATGATGGTCATCGGGGCCGTGACGATCCTGGCGGCGGTGCTGATGGCCATGATGCAGCACAACCTAAAGAAGCTTCTTTCCTTCCACGCCGTCAGCCAGGTCGGCTACATGGTGCTCGGGATCGGGACCGGCACGGCCATCGGTGTGGTCGGCGGGCTCTTTCACATGATCAACCACGCGATCTACAAGAGCAATCTGTTCCTGATGAGCGGGACGGTCGGTCGCGCTACAGGCAGCGACGAAATTGAGGACATGGGAGGACTGGCCCGCCACCTGCCCGTTACGTTCATCTGCGGGGCGATTGCGGCGGCGGCCATCTCCGGCGTGCCGCCCTTCAACGGATTCGTCAGCAAGTGGCTGGTCTATCAGGGCACGCTGGAAGTCTCGGGCACGAACCATGCCCTGGCGGTATCGCTGGTGGTGGTGGCCGTCTTTGGCAGCGCACTGACATTGGCGAGCTTTGTGAAGGTGATTTACTCAGCGTTCCTCTCTGCCGGCCCGAAAAAGGCTCCGGCAGGTCGCACGAGCCGCCCAAGAGAGAGCTTCCTCCTGGCGGCCCCAATGGTGGTGCTTGCGGCGGCCTGCGTGCTGCTTGGGCTTTGGCCCCAGCTTGTTATCGACCGTATCCTCTCACCGGCCGTCGAAGGCGCCCAGGCGGCCTTCACCTCGCAGGCTGGAGGCGTCCAGACCGGGCAGGGCTTCTGGAATCCCTCGCAGGCCACCGGCCTGATCGTCATCGGCATCGCAATCGGCCTGGGTTTCGTGTGGGTCTCCACGCGAAAGCAGAGAGTTCGCGTGGTTCGGCCGTTCCTTGCCGGCGAGGTGCCCGCTGACACGGACGATCGCTTCCGCGTGCCGGGAACACACTTTTACAAGACGCTAAGTGAACTGCCCCTCATCGGGCCCTTGCTGAAGCACGGCCAGATGGGGGCAATGGACGTCTACCACTGGTCGGGCCGACACGGACAGACCCTTGTCGAGTTGCTCCGTCGTCAGCACACCGGGTTGATTAGCCTCTACGTGGCCTGGGTGCTGATCGGCCTGATCGCGACGTTAACTTATCTGCTATTGAGCGCAGGGATATGAGATGGGCCTGGAATACCTCATTATCGCGTTAATTGTATTCATGCTGATTGCGGCGTTGATCGCCATCGAGACGCGCGACCTGCTAAGTTCGGTAATCGCGCTGGGAGCGGCCGGGTTCGCATTGAGCGTCATCGACCTGCTGCTGGGCGCGCCGGACTTGGCGATCACGCAAGTGGTGGTCGAAGTCATCGCCCTGGTGCTGCTTGTCCGCGTGGTGCTGACGCGAAAGGACACCACCTCCACCGAGCCGCGGGACGCGCTTCGGACGGGCGCGGTGTTGCTGGCAGGCGGGATATTGCTGGTGGCGATGTTCGTGGCCGTCGGCGGCGCCGGACATGATCGGACGATACCTCCTCTCGGCCAGCCGCTGCTTAACGATCCGTCCGCGGCTGCGGTCCGGCCGGTCAGCGCAGATTACCTGCTCAAGGCCGCCGAAGAGACAGGCGCAGCCAACGTCGTCATGGCCATCCTGCTGGACTACAGGGCCTACGACACACTTGGCGAGGCGACGGTGATTTTCGTGTCCATTATCGGTGCCTACGCGATCCTGCGCCGCGTGGGAAGATTGCGCCGCACCGGGCCCAGTAAGAGGGAGGAACCGGCTACATGAGACACGACGGAATGTCACTGATCGTCAAGAACGTCACCAGGCTGATCACCGGCTTCATCGCCGTTTTCGGCATTCACATAGCCCTAACCGGGCACATCAGCCCCGGTGGCGGATTTGCCGGCGGGGTGATCTTGGCCGCGGCGGCCGTGCTGGTCGTCCTGGCTTTCGGGCGGAGCTTCGCGGCCAGCCTGATTACAGAGCCGCAATGCCACGCCTGGGACGCCGGCAGCGCCGCGGGCTTCCTGGCAGTCGCCCTGGTTGGCTACCTCGGCGGAGCGTTCTTCGTGAACTTCGTCCCACTCGGACAGGTCGGCAAGCTCTTGTCCGGTGGAATGATCCCCGTGTCGAACTTTTTCATTCTCTTGAAGGTAGCTGCGGGCCTGGCGGGGGTGTTCATAGCGTTGGCGGCCTTCCGGCACTCAGGCGGCTCGGCTGGTATACAGGAGATCTAGGATGGGCATAGCAATCTACTTGTTGGCGACTTCGGTGCTGCTGGCGGGCCTGTATGCCGTAGTGGCCAAGAAGAACATCATCAAGATCATCGTCGGCATACTCATTATCGACTACGCGGTGAATTTGCTGCTGGTGCTGGTGGGCTTTCGCGCCGGGGCCAGCCCAGAGGCACCCGGAACCGCACCCATCCTAGCAGCCGGCGAATCGTCCGCCGAACTGGCCCGCACAGCCGTTGACCCGCTGCCGCAGGCGATGGTCCTGACCAGCATCGTGATCGGCCTGGGAATTACCGCCTTGATGGTGGCGCTGGCGATTCGCCTGTATGAGAAATACGGCACCTTCGATATGTACAAGGTGCGGAAGCTGAGAGGTTAACAGACTGCTAAGAAGGTAAGCCAATGGAATACCTTGTGCCATTGCCGGTTGCTTTGCCGCTCGGATCTGCGTTCGCTGTCGTGCTGATGGCGCACGTGCCGGGAATCAAGCGCCTTACCGGCCTGCTGGCCACCGCTGCGATTGCGGCCAACCTGGTCATCGCCTTGATCCTCCTGACAGGTGAGCCCATCAACCTCTTCGTCGGCGGATGGGGCCTGGAAAAAACCCTCGGCATCGAGATGGTCTGCGACGGACTTGCCAAGCTGATGCTGATAATCATCAACTTCGCCGCATTGGCGGCGATTATCTTCGCACTGGCCTACATGCGGAATTTCACGAAGGTCTGGCTGTTCAATGCGTTGTTTCTGCTGATGACCGGGGCCATGAACGGCGTGGTGCTGGCGGGCGACCTGTTCAATCTGTTTGTATTCCTGGAGATCGCGGCGATCAGCTCCTACGCCCTGGTGGGCTTCGGCTGTGAGAGCGAGGAGCTGGAGGCGGCGTTTAAGTACCTCGTCCTCGGCGCGGTGGGCTCGGCGTTTATCCTTCTCGGCGTGACGATCCTCTACTCGCTCACCGGCCATCTGAACATGGCCATGGTCGCCCGTGCCTTGGCGCAGGCCGGGCCGCCCTCTCCGGCGGTGCTGCTGGCTGCGGCGGCATTGATCGGCGGGCTGGCGCTGAAGGCGGCGATGGTGCCCTTCCACGCCTGGCTGCCAGACGCGCATCCGGCCGCACCGGCGCCGATCTCCGCGATGCTCTCGGGCGTGCTGATCAAGACCTCTGGCATCTACGCACTGGCGCGGATCGTATTCAACGTCCTGGGCCCAAGCAGCGAATATGCAACCATCCTGATCGTCCTTGGCGCCGGCTCGATGGTGATCGGCATGCTCCTGGCCCTCGGGCAGTGGGACTTTAAGAGGCTGCTCGCCTACAGCAGCATCTCGCAGGCCGGTTACATCGTCCTGGCCCTCGGCGTGGCGGCCAAACTCCTTGCCTCCGGCGGCGATAAGGTCATTGCAGGGCTGTGCATCTTCGGCGCGCTTTTCCACCTGTTCAACCACGCCGCGTTCAAGAGCCTTCTGTTTCTTTCCTCCGGCTCGATCGAACAGCAGACCGGGACGCGACAGTTGAAGGAAATGGGCGGCTTGAGTCGCCAGATGCCGGTAACCAGCTTCTGCTGCCGGATCGGGGCATTAAGCATCGCAGGTGTGCCGCCGTTCAACGGATTCTTCTCCAAGTTGATCATCATTGTCTCCCTTGCCCTGGCCGGTGAGACGACCCTCTGCGCCATTGCTGCCGCCGTGGCCGTTGGAACGCTGCTGATGTACATCAAGGTGCAGCGCTACGCGCTGGAGGGCGCCGCAACCGGCAAATCGGCCCTGGCCCGCGAGGCGCCGGTTTTGATGTGCGTGGCGCTTTGTGTTCTGGCAGTCGTATGCGTCGCAAGCGGGCTGGCAATGATCCCGCTTCGGGAGCACCTTTTCGGCCCGGCCGGAGACGCCCTGCTTGAGACGACAAAGACCGTGACGATGGGAGCAACGCCATGAAGCGGCTGACGTGCCTTCTGCTGATCTTTATTCTCTGGATACTTCTGTTCTGGTCGACGGAGCCGGCCGTGCTGCTTACAGGGGTTATCTTTGCCCTGATCGCCGCAACGGTCCTGGACGATGTTACCCCCCACCGACTGCATGCGATATTCAGCCCAAAGCGCTGGCTGTTCGCGATGATCTACCTGCCCTACTTTTTGTATTATTGCATGTATGCGAACATTGACGTGGCCGTTCGCGTGATCCATCCGGACGTGCCGATTAGACCCGGGATCGTAAAGGTCCGAACAACGCTTACCAGCGAGATGGCCAAGACGTTCCTGGCCAACAGCATCACGCTTACGCCCGGGACGTTGACGATCGAGGTCGACGGGCAGGATTTCTACATCCACTGGATCAATATCGACACCGACGAGGCCAAAGAGCGGACGGCCAAGATTTGCGGCCGCTTCGAGCCGCTGCTGAGGAGGATCTTCGAATGACCGTTTTTCAGCAGATCGCCTTCGGCGTGCTTCTGCTTTCATCGTTCCTGTGCCTGTTCCGCATCGCTCGCGGGCCGAGCGCTCCGGACCGCACCGTCGCCATCGACATCCTCGGCACGCTGGTGGTTGGATTCTGCTGTCTGCTGGCGCTTATGACCGGCCGCGAGTACTACATGAATATCGCCATCGCCTGGGCGCTGATAAGTTTCGTCGGCACGCTGGCGCTGGCCAAGTATCTGGAAGGCAGGCCCTACGATGCTTGAAACACTGTTTCACTGGCTCATCGGGATAGGGCTGGCGTTCGACCTGCTCGGCTGCATCGGGCTGGTGCGCCTACCGGACGTATACAACCGCGCGCAGGCGGCTACCAAGTGCGTCACACTTGGAACGTGCATGATTCTCGCGGGCGTTGCGGGTCTGGCCTTCGGTGACGGAATTCCCCCGATGGGCGTCAAGGCCATCATATGTGCAGCGTTCGTCCTGCTGACCAGCCCTGTGGCCGCACACGCGATCTGTCGAGGCGCGTACATATCCGGCGTGCCGCTGTGGTCCGGAAGCGTGGAAGACAACTTCGCCGACCGCGCCGCGGCGATCCGCAAGGAACAACTTGAAGAAGGAACCGTCGAAGGTGAGGAAACCGAAACTACGTGAATTGAAAGAGGCCGTTCGGGCGGTGATCTTCGGGCCGTACACGGTGAAATACCCATTCGAGCCGCATACGCCCCCAGAGGCCTTTCGAGGCAAGCCGGAATTCGACGACGAGGAGTGCATCGGCTGCGGGGCCTGTGCGGAAGTCTGCCCGGCCCTGGCCATCAAGGTCATCGACGAAACTGCCGCCGATCCTCCCACGCGCCGCCTGGAGCAGCGCTGCGATAAGTGTATCTTCTGCGGGCAGTGCGAGCTGAACTGCACCACCAAGAAGGGAATCGTGCTCACCAAGATATACGAGCTGGCCACACTCGACCGCGGCGAACTCGTTGAGCGTATCGAGCACGAACTGCTCCTCTGCGAAGCGTGCGGCGCGGTCGTTGGTGCCAAGAAACACCTGCGATGGGTGGCCGAGCAGCTCGGCGCCAAGGCCTACGCCAACCCGACGCTGATCATCGCCGCCGACGGCAGTATGCGCCTGGCGGCCAGCGATGCCGGCAGGGCCGAAGAGCCGACACTCGCACGCAACGACATGATGCGCGTCCTCTGCCCAGCCTGCCGCCGCACGACGGTCATTCGCGAACTCTGGGGCGAGTAGTTCGATGGATAGCGCTCAAGAACACCCCAGCGGGCGCCGCTGCGCCGACGAACCTCAAGGTCGCCCGCGGAAATCTCACTCACCACGCGGCGCAGGCATCGAGACCGTCGAGCATCTTGTCGAGCACCTCCAGGAGCTCACCTGCCGGAAGATGGCGATAGTCTGCGTCGGCAACGAACTGCGCGGCGACGACGGAGCGGGCGTGGCCATAGCCCGCGAATTGGCCGGCAACGTGCCCTGGAAGGTCTACGATACACAGACAGTTCCCGAAAGCTTTTTGATGAAGATCCTCCAAGGCAAGCCGGAATGCGTCTTGCTGATTGATGCGCTGGATTTCGGCGCCGCACCGGGGGCGATCGAAATCTTCCAGGCCGACCGCATCGGCGGCCAAGGCCCCAGCACGCACGGCCCGGCCCCGCTGGCCTTCCTCGACGTGCTGCAAATGCTGCATCCATGCCGCCGCGCGGTGCTCGGCATTCAACCTAGCCGTGTGGAGTTCGGGCAGTCAATGAGTGAGCCGGTCAAGGCGGCCGTCCGACGCATCGTGGAGGCCTTTCAGATCATTGCCGGCCGCGCCGCGCAATAATTCGCAAAACGCCCACAGCCACGCAGAAGCCCGCTGGCGACACACCAACTTGTCCTCAGCAAAAAGGACAGAAAAAAGATCGCGCCGTAACAGATCCGTAACATTCATCCGCTAGAATCCTCTGTGCCCAATTGGGCAATCCGGTAAACTCCTAACCGAAAGGAAACGAATCATGATACGCACACTCCACTATTCAGTTGTCCCGCTCTTGGTGCTGTGCATCTGCTGTGCGGTTCGGGCCGAGTCGGCCTCCGTGCTGCTGGAAAAAGGCATCTTCGCCGAGGAAACCAAGGGCGACCTCGACGAGGCCATCAACATCTATAATCAGATCGTCGGCGACGCCGAAGCCGGCCGAATCCACGTCGCCGAGGCGCTCTACCGTTTGGGCAACTGCCACTTGAGAAAGAAGCAGCAAGCCCGAGCCGTCGAGGCGTTCCGCCAGCTTGTCAGTCAGTTTCCGGATCAAAAAGAGCTAACCCGCCGGGCCAAGGAAGTCCTGGATCGGCTTCTTACGCTCGATCCGGCCTCGTTGATGCCTCCGGATACGGTGCTCTACGTTGAAATTGGCAGCCCCGGCCGGCAGGCCGAAAAGATCCTCAACATGCTGAAAGGCACGCCGCTGGAGAACCCGCTGGCCGTCCTGGGCGGCCAGCGCCAACCCACGACCGCGCCAGGCGCTGCAGCGCGTCGAGAGAAGACGCCCGCAGACATTATCTCCGCCCTGCTGAATCCCAGCATGATCAAGGAATTCAAGAAGATTCGCGGCCTGGCCTTCGGCCTCACCGACATCGCTCGTGGCCAGCAGCGTTTCATCGCGGTCTTCCAGCCGGGCGAAAGCGACGCGCTTCGGGGCATCCTAACCGCAGCGTTGCTCACCCTCGGACAGCCGGCTGAGCCTATCGAAGGCATGCAGACAGTGTTTTTCGGATCCGAAGCCGCCTGCGCACTGGATAACAACGTGATCCTCATAACCTCGCCACCAGAGCGACTGAACTGGTGCGTCAGGCAATACAAGGGCACCTCAAAGGAGCCAACGCTCGCCTCGACGAACAAAACCTTTGCCAGCTTCGCCAGCCGGGAAAGGCGCAAGGAAGATGCCCTGACGGTATGGGCGGACCCCGGACGTATCTTTGCCGGCATCGAGAAGCTTACCAGAGGGAGTCGGTCGGTGAATCTGGAGGCCATAGACGGCATTTTCGATTTCAAGAACATGGAAGGAGCCGTCGCGCGCCTGGTTCTGGACGAGAAGAACCCGCACATAGAGGCAAGGGTCGGTTTCAAGGATGGCCATCGCTGCCTCGCCTACGACCTGATTCGCACACCGCGGCTGGGGAGATCAGGCTTCGAGGCGGTGCCACCTGAGGCGATCGCCCTTGCCAGCGTAGCCCTCCTGGAAGGCGACGGACAAGAAGCCTCCAGTGCCGAAGCCAGAAGCCAAGCCATTGAGCACATTGTCGGGCTGGACATCGGCCGCGAGATCTTCAACAACATCGAGCAAATCACTTTGTTTTTGATGCCGCCCGGCCCGGACGCCCTTGAACACCCTCTTGCCAGGAAAATCAACCCCGTGATCCCGTCGCTGGGACTGGTAATTGCCAGCCGCGACCCGATCCGAACCAGGCAGGTTATCGACCGTCTGCTGACAATCGTAGACCTGATAGTAGGCAAGCAGACAACTCGGCCGACCGAGACCCAGCCCCAACGACGGTACTGCATT